>OWIH01000091.1_pt1 | contig 53839 bp, 46 predicted proteins | sample 1732891 | NCBI WGS metagenome assembly OWIH01 (sample SAMN05065765, study PRJEB22554) | human gut metagenome | biome: ENVO:2100002; feature: ENVO:00000062; material: ENVO:00002003 | host: Homo sapiens | place: USA
ACTACAATAAAAAAGCAACGTCTATTCATTATTATTTTGGCAATGCTGTACTAGTTTCCCTGCTAAAGTAGTGCCAATAAAAGGTCCGTAATACGGAATACAATATGTTCGGATGTAAGGGCAATCAGCATGTATGTACATCCACATAAAAGCTTTCCTAGCCTGCGCCCTGGAAAGCAAATATAAGAATACACAATCTGCAGGGCGGTGACACTGACCAGCCGCAAGAGCGGATAGAAATACAGTTTATCAATCCATGTAATTGCTAATGCCAAAAGGATGCCGCCAAGCATCTGGCGGTACCAGTAATGGTCCTTTCCTCCTAAAATACGATAGAAAAGATACCAGCAGATACCTGCCTCCACAAAATTAATCATTATCTCTGCCATTTTCTCATAATCCTCCCCTAAAAACAACTATTCTCAAGTGCCAATTCGTGCAAAAAACCGACAATTCGTGAAAAAAACAACACCCCCACCCCCATTATTATAACATTTTTTTCTGTTTATGTGGCTAAATCTGGAAATCCGCTGGTGCCTGATATGCACTTTATAATGCAATATAGTAAGAAACCCTTTACAAGAGCATACAGAAAAAAGAGCTGCCAACCTTACAAACAACGCCGCCCTGAAAACAAGGCGGCGTTTTGCTATGTGGTCACTTCTGGCCAGTGTGGCCAGAGGGAGTGGTATATTTATATTCCCTGCATCTGATATGTTCCACAAGGATAAAAGATATAAGGCCCAGGAGCGGTGAGCGGCAGGGCCGCGGACAAGGGAAAAGGCCGGAGGCGTGTTCCCTACGCTTCCGACCTTTCATGGACTCCTCTTTACAACACTGTCTAACTCCAGACCATTTCTGCAATGGCGCCTTTCATTGACATCTATAAGGACGCCATTTTTTAATGTCTGATACAAAGTCAGGTATTATATGTACAAATATCAGAAAGTCAGCTTTTAAGCCATTTCATATGCGCATTTATCTGTTTCTCGTAACCATTGTCAGAAGGTTCGTAAAATACGGTTCCCTCCATACCGTCAGGCAGATACTGCTGCTGCACATAATGCTTGGGGTAGTCGTGGGCATACCGGTAGCCTGCCCCATGCCCCAGCTTTTCCGCTCCCTTGTAATGCTTGTCCTGCAGATGGACGGGCACAGGCATGGTCCGTTCATTCCTCACCGCTTCCATGGCCTTCTGTACCGCCATACAGGCAGCGTTGCTCTTTGGAGCCGTGGCCACATAGGTAACTGCCTGTGAAAGGATGATATTGGCTTCGGGAAGTCCGATTCGCTCTGCGGCCTGGGCTGCGTTCACCGCCACCACAAGGGCCTGAGGGTCCGCGTTTCCCACATCCTCCGCAGCGCATATCATGATTCTTCTGGCTATGAACTTGATGTCTTCCCCCGCGTACAGCATCCGCGCCAGATAATACACGGCAGCGTCCGGGTCCGACCCCCGCATGCTTTTAATGAACGCGGATATGGTATCATAGTGGTTGTCCCCGTTCTTATCATACCGGACCGCCCTTTTCTGAATGCATTCCTGGGCCACTGCCATATCAATGTGAATCCGCCCGTCCGATCCCTTTGCAGTGGTCAGCACCCCCAGCTCCACGGCATTTAACGCGGCCCTGGCATCCCCGTTGGCCGTATCTGCCAGGAAATCAGCGGCATCCTCGTCGATTTCGGCATCGTAAATGCCCATTCCTCGTTCCTTGTCATAAACCGCCCTCCGGATCAGCTCCTTTACATCGTCCTTTTCCAGGGGCTTAAGCTCAAATATCCTGGACCTGGAAAGAAGCGCTCCGTTTACCTCGAAATAAGGATTCTCCGTAGTGGCTCCTATCAGTATCAGCGTCCCGTCCTCCACAAAGGGCAGAAGGTAATCCTGCTGTCCTTTATTAAAGCGGTGGATCTCATCCACGAACAGTATGGTTTTCCGTCCGTACATGCCAATGTTATCCTTGGCCTCCTTCACCACCTCCTCCATGTCCCTTTTTCCCGCCACCGTGGCGTTAATCTGCCTGAAATCCGCACTGGTGGTATTGGCAATGACCTTGGCCAGAGTTGTCTTCCCGGTTCCCGGAGGTCCGTAAAAAATAATGGAGCCCAGCTTATCCGCCTGTATGGCCCGGTACAGCAGCTTATCCTTTCCCACAATATGCTGCTGCCCCACCACCTCATCCAGGGTCCTGGGACGGAGCCTGGATGCCAGAGGCGACTCCCTCTCCATATCCTTTTCTCTCATATAATCAAATAAATCCATATCTGTATTCTCCTCAGTCAATCAGCAGTTCATCCACCGTAACAAAAGTATAGCCCCGCTTCGTCAGCGTGTCAACGATTTCCAGGGCTGCTTCCACAGAAGTGGGGAAAATATCATGCATCAATATAATATCCCCGTTCTCCACATCCTTAAGCACACGTTTCACAACACGGTTGGTATTGCGCAGTTTCCAGTCCAGTGAGTCCACGGACCACAGTACGGTGGTCATGCCGACCCTGCACTCCAGCTCCTCATTCCAGTCTCCATAGGGCGGGCGCATATACTGGGGCCGCTCTCCCGTAATCTCTTCTATCATCCGGCTGGTCCTGTCCACGGCCTGGCAGACCGCGTCGGATCCGGCCTTTGTGAGCTGCACATGGCTGTAGCTGTGATTTCCAATCAAATGCCCCTCTGCCTTCATCCGCTTTACAATTTCCTCGTTTCCCTCTATGTTCTGACCCATAAGAAAAAAGGTTGCCCGGACATTTCGCTCTTTCAGCCCGTCCAGCAGTTTTTCCGTGTAATCCTCATTTGGTCCGTCGTCAAAGGTCAGAGCCACACATTTCCCTTCCAGGCCCTTGGCCCGGTCCAGGGTATCCCCTCCCTCCCTGACCCAGGAGCCCCCGTCAACGGACACATGGGCCGGCATTTCCCCCCTTACCGCATGGATAAGGCCGCCCAGCAGCAGAAGGTCCATTATGCAGACGGCTGCCAGGAGTTTTGACTTATTTATCAGCTTCACCCTGTTTTTCCCTCTCTTATTTCACATCCTTATCTATCCAGTATATGTGCGGGGACAATGTAAAAATGCTTTTACCTTTTTCCGTCTTCCACATACTTAAAAAAACATGGGCAAAGAAGAAAACAGCGCCGGGACTGCTCCCGGCGCCGCTCAGCTGAACTTAAATCATATAGAACGTATTTCCCTGACTTCTACTGTGCTGTTCCTATCGGTGTGACCACTACACCCGGTCCGCCGGATGTACCTGTGACAGACTGGCCTGACCCCGGTGCCTGATTGGATACGCCGCCGCTCTGTGAAGGCTGGGGCGCCTGTCCTCCCTGGCTGCCGCCTGGCGCCTGGGTCTGTACATTTCCTGTCTGGCCGTCCCCGGTCTCATTTCCCGTTTCCTGAACAACCTGGCTGAGCACTCCGCTTGCGTCTGTATTGTACGCCACGCCGCCTATGTCCACAGTGGTGCCTGCCGCCATACGTCCTGTGGATGGCTCCATATAGTAGTGGAGTCCGCCCACATCGATCACGCCTTTCGCCATACGTCCGGAGCTCTCAAAGTAATACCAGGCCCCATCCATCTCACGCCAGCCCGTGGCCATTGCCCCGGATCCCTTAAGGTAATACCGCTCACCGCCGTCATCCAGCCAGCCTGTCTGCATCACGCCCTCCTGGCTGCTGTAATACCAGGTTCCGTTGTCATTGATCCAGCCCTTTGAAAGGGCTCCTGAGCTGTCCAGATAGTACCACTTCCCGTTCTGACTGGTCCAGCCTTTTGCCATGGCCCCATTTCCCTCCAGGAAGTATCTGCGGCCGCCGTCATCCAGCCAGCCTGTCTGCATCACGCCCTCCTGATTGCTGTAATACCATGTTCCGTTGTCATTGATCCAACCCTTTGAAAGGGCTCCTGAGCTGCCGAAATAATACCATTTCCCGCTGTCGGATTTCCAGCCGGTTATCATCTTACCGTTAGAGTCATCCAGATAGTAAGACTTGCCGGACTGGTTGAGCCAGCCCCTGGACACCAAACCGTCCCCGTTCATATAGTACCATGTGCCGTCATCCTGAATCCAGTTGTTTTTCTGCTTTGCATAGTTCTGGTAATAGTAGGTCTGCCCGTTGATAGTCCTCCACGTATTAGCCGGAATCACAGAAGTGAAATCCTTGAACTGAAAATCGATATCCACATTTCCGCTTATACCGTTTACAGCGCCGGTGCTTGTTGCCTGCCACATAACCGGATTCTGATAGGCGGGTTTGGCGGAATAGCGGGCTACCCATACAGGATAGTTCATTTTGCTCATATCCAGCTTATTGGCAAGCCAGTTGTCATTGGCATAGATGACAGGATAATAGCCCGCCTCTGAAATCCGCCCGCAGAACGCGTTGGCGATGGCTGCCAGCTCATCCTTTGACAAGGTTCCCTGGGTGGAATCCTCCATGTCAAAGGCCACGGGATAGGAAACCGGATAATCATGAATCAGGTTGAGGACAAAGTTGGCCTCCTCCACCGCCATCTCCGGCGTCATGGCCAGAGAGTAGATATATACGCCCACCTTGACGCCTGCCGCGCTGGCCTGCTGGATATTCCTGTGGAAGTAAGGGTCCACTGCGCCCTTTGAACGGGTGCCCAGCATGACGAAGGACACGTCGTCCGCGGCTACCTGGCTCCAGTTGATATCTCCCTGCCACCTGGACACGTCAATTCCCCGGAACAGCACATTATTGATGGACGAGCCGTCCGGCATCTGGTATACGCCGTTTACCTTCTTCCATGCGTTGGGATTTGCGGTGGAAGCAGACTGTCCGGAGGTGGTTCCTGTACCGGAGGTGGTTCCTGTGCTGCCAGTGGAACTCTGCCCCGGCCCTACGGGAGATATGACCGTGGAGGACTGGGTCTCTCCCGGTCCCACGGCCAGGGATGTACCCGCGGGCACCATTGTCCCTGCCCCGATTAGCCCCGCCAAAACAAGTGCGCGGCAGCGCCTCATTATCTGCGTCGTATTTTTCATAATCTTCTCCTCATACCATTGTATTTTTCAAAAAAAGAGGGGATGTCCAGCCATCCGCTGTCACATCCCCCTTGTTAAACTGCTGTACATCAACCTGGTCCGTCTGTCCGTCCTGGTTCAAGCGCAGTTGACGAGCCGGATGGGCTGTTATTGGAATTGCCGCTGGTCGGGCCGCTGGTGCTGCTTCCGGAGCCGCCCGGTGTGCCGCTGCTGATACCGGAGCCGGAAGAACCGGACACGCCGGGTCCGCCGCTGCCGCCGGAACTGCCGGAATTATTGTTCACGGTTCCCGGTGTCTGGGCCGATACGCCGTTGGCATTCTGGCATACACCGCTGCCGTCAAAGTTATACTGTACGCCATTGATGGTAGCTGTGGTGCCCGCAATCATCTTGCCCTCGTTGGCAGGGTTCAGATAGTAGTACTTGCCGTCCAGCTGAATCCATCCCGTCATCATATGTCCATTGCTGTTGAAGTAATGCCAGGAATTATCAATCTGCTTCCAGCCTGTGGACATCTTGCCGTTGCTTGTATCCATATAATATTTGTTGCCTTCGCTGTCGCTCAGCCAGCCGCTCAGCATCCGGCCATCCGTATTCAGGTAGAAATAATCATTATCCACTTTAGCCCAGCCCGTCATCATCTTGCCGTCCGTGCCAAAGAGGTACCAGTTGTCCTTAATCTGTGCCCAGGAATTAACCACGCACTTTCCGTTGCTCTGGAAATAATACCATGCGCCGTCCATCTCACGCCAGCCGGTTGCCATGGTTCCGTTGCCCCGCATGAAATAGTAGTCGTTTCCAATCTTCAGCCAGCCTGTAACCATACTTCCGTCGTTCAGCATATAATACCACTTGCCGTCCTCCGGATTGATCCAGCCCATGGCCATGAGACCGTTGGGCCTGAAGAAATACCATTTTCCGTCAATCTGCTTAAAACCCGTGGACATATGTCCCGTGGATAAGTCCATGTAATACCAGCCCTCGCTGGTCTGAAGCCATCCTGTATGTGTCTGTCCATTATAGATATAAGTCCAACTGTCATTGGATTTACTCCATCCGTCCGCCCCATAGCTGGTGAATACAGACCCCAATGACATGGCCCCAATCATACCGGCTGCCGCGATTGCTGCCCAGTACTTTTTATATCCCATTTGTCATCCTCCTCGCCTGGTATATCTGGCCAGGGGCATAGTAGTCCCCAACCGTTTACATATCTCCGATTATAGCACAATCCCATATTCATTTGGTAACAAATTTATTACAATTTCCGTAATTTCCTATAATATTTTTTTGCATACCGGTACATGATGATGGTGTATTCTCCAAACTCATCGCCCAGAATGCTTTTATATACAGCCCACAGGCACCACAGGAATCCTCCCAGGGCCGCATTGGCATATAGGGCGAACAGCTCGTCCTCAGAGGGCTCCCTCTGAAGATAAAGCCTGAAGAGACGTTCCATGTCCTCTTCATTGTAATAGGAATAAATCGCACACATGGACACATCCATCACCGGGTCACACATGCCTGCATACTCCCAATCCAGGAGTTTTACACTGCCGTCCTCAAAAAAGAGAAAGTTATCCACATTTGCGTCAATATGACACAGGCATTTTGGGTGTTCCATGGAATCCAGGGTATCCATGAGCCAGTCCATCCACCCCCTCACTTCCTCGTAATCCTCAAACAAAAGAGCTCCATGGCTCCTGCACAGCTTTTCATAGAAGCTGATTCTCTCCCGGATGTCAAAGGAATGGGCCACCGTAATACCCGACTGGTGAAGGCAGCGCACCATGGACATGCATTTTTCCATATCGTCCCAATCCGCTGCATCCGCATTTCTGGTACCTTCATAGTAATCCGCTATCTTATACCCCGTCTTTTCGTTCATGTACAGCACATGCTCGGTGATTTCAAGCGGGGCAACGGCGTCGTAGACTGTTTTTTCCTGTTCCCTGTTAATCAGAAGTTCTGTTCCCGGACCTGGTATGCGGCAGATGCAGTGGCGGTCCTCCACCTTAAACAGAAACGACTTGTTGGTCATGCCCGCTTTCAGGCAGCGGATATCTTTAATGTGGGATTCCGGTACCTTGAATACCTCTGCGACCAGCTTCATGGCCGCATTGTCAGAATGATTCTGATAGCGGGGGTCAAACAGGCGCAGCTCCTCCAGGTTCTCAAACTCATATACCTGGTCATCCGGCTGGCGGTTCACATCCATCTCTATCTCATCCCATCTGGAAGCAGCCAGTCCGCTGGCTTCCTGGGCCGCTTCCAACAGTCCGCCGGCTTCCTCCTCCAGCCGCCGCCTGGCCTCTCCTTCCAGCATATCAACATAGACCTGTTCCCAGTAGAACTGCTCTGTTCCCGGCGTCTTATAATAGGCTTCCAGCACGGGAAGGAACTGCCGGGAAAATTCCCGGGAAAAATAAGCCGGACCATACATGACCCACTGGTCCCGTCCGCCTACTTTCACATCGGTGATCCTTCCCTTTTTATTGAAATAAAGGCACCACTCCTTGGTCTCTCCCCTCTGAAAAGCCGAGCTGTACCAGGCCCCACATTCATAGGCATGATACATGTTCTCCCGCATCCAGTTGTCCGATGACAGAATGTACATATTGCGTCCCTCCAGCACCTTCCTGGCCCGGTATATAGTGGTCAGGGTGTTTTTGCTGGTGTATTCAGGATTGTACAGAAGCTCCACACCGTATTTATCAATGAGGTATTCAAACTTCTCCTTCAGATATCCCACTGCTATGGTTATGTTCCTTATCCCCACTTCGTGAAGCTGCTTAATCTGACGCTCAATCATTCGCTCCCCAAAGACCTCCAGGAGCCCCTTGGGCATCTCAAAGGTCAGGGGTACAAAACGTGAACCGAATCCGGCTGCGATAATAAGGGCGCCGTCCACCCTATATTGGTCTAACAGCTTCTGTCCCTCAGCCCTCAGCCTCCATCTGGCTTTTCCCTTTTGGCTGCTTTTCTCTCCTATATATCCCTTTGCCAGGCAGTCCTTAATCAAACCATTGGCCGTGCCCAGGGAGACGTCCAGCTTTCCGGCCAGCTCCCTCTGGGTGATATCCGGCTGCTCCAGCACTGCCCTGCATACAAGTCCATGTCTGTCCATTGTGTAATCCTCGCTTCCTGCCTGTTTATGTTCAAATTTATCATTTTGTGGAAATATATGAACATTATATCACACCCGCTAAAAAAAGCAAGCATAAAAGCAGCATGACAGCACCCGGAAAATGGCAGAGAATATTCCCTTTTTTGATACCATAAAAATAAAAAACCAGACTCCGAAACATTCCCCGGAATCTGGCTTTCTTATCTATAAACTTACACTTCAAATATCAAATCCCCATAACTTGGCATGGGCCACAGTTCCTTATCCACTATCATCTCCAGCTGGTCCACAGGAGCCCTGAGCGCTTCCATGGCCGGTACTACCTGGCTGTGGTAGATGACAGCCTGGCCCTTGCCACCCTCGGCGGCTGCGGCCTTTTCCGTCGCCTCCAAAAGATGGGCAAGTGCTGTCTTTATCCCGGTAAGCAGCTCTGAGGTCTCTATGAGCAGCTCTGTCTGGGTGCTCACATCCGCCTCCTGGCATACGCCTTTCACGGCCCCGATGGATGCGGCAAGCTGTGTGGTATACTTGATGACTGCCGGGATAATGGACTTGCTGGCCATATCGTACATGGTCCTGGCCTCAATGTTAATGGCCTTGGAATAGTTCTCATATTCCACCTCAGACCGGGATTCCAGCTCAGCCTTTGTAAATACCCCAAATGCCTCAAACAGCTTCACCGCCTTATCCGTTGTCAGAGCCGGGATGGCATCCACCATGGAGCGGATGTTCGGAAGTCCTCTTCTCTCTGCCTCGGCTACCCATTCATCTGAATATCCATTTCCATTAAAAATGATTCTCTTATGGGCGGCCAGAGTCTTCTTTATGAAATCATGTACAGCCATATCAAAGTCATCTGCCTTCTCCAGTATGTCTGCCGCTTCCTTAAAGGCTTCTGCCACGATGGTGTTCAGCACGGTATTGGGAGAAGCGATGGAATCCGAGGAACCCACCATGCGGAACTCGAATTTATTACCGGTAAAGGCAAAGGGTGATGTACGGTTTCTGTCCGTGGCATCCTTATCCAGATCAGGAAGAATGTCAACTCCGGTCTTTAAGGTGCCGCCCTGTTTGGAGTGGGTGGCTTCGCCGGTGCTGCACAGCTGGTCGATTACATCCTCAAGCTGCTCTCCCAGGAAAATGGATATGATGGCAGGCGGCGCCTCGTTGGCTCCCAGTCTGTGGTCATTTCCCACATCGGAGGCAGACTCCCTGAGAAGGTCTGCATGGATATCCACTGCCTTGATGATACATGCCAGTACCAGAAGGAACTGGATGTTTTCATGAGGCGTGTCACCAGGATTCAGGAGATTGGTGCCGTCATCCGCGGTCAGCGACCAGTTGTCATGCTTACCGGAACCATTGACGCCCGCAAAGGGCTTCTCATGAAGGAGGCAGGCCATGCCGTGGCGTCCGGCCACCTTCTTCAGTGTCTCCATGACAATCTGGTTGTGGTCAACAGCCTGGTTTACACCCTCGTAGATAGGCGCAAGCTCATGCTGGGCCGGAGCCACCTCGTTGTGCTGTGTCTTGGCAGGCACGCCTAATTTCCACAGCTCTTTATTTACATCGTTCATGTAAGAACCGATTCTCTCACGGATGGCTCCAAAGTAATGGTCCTCCAGCTCCTGGCCCTTGGGAGGCATTGCGCCGAATAAGGTTCGGCCGGTGTAAATCAGGTCCTTGCGCTGCAAATATTTCTCTCTGTCTACCAGGAAATATTCCTGCTCCGCGCCTACGGACGGTGCGACCCGCTTGGCTGTGGTGTTGCCAAAAAGACGGAGTATCCTTAATGCCTGCTCATTGACAGCCTGCATGGAACGCAGCAGCGGAGTCTTCTTATCCAGCGCCTCCCCCTTATAGGAACAGAAGGAAGTGGGGATGCACAGGGTCACGCCGATGGCGTCTTCCCGCAGGAAGGCGGGTGAGGTACAATCCCAAACCGTATATCCCCTTGCTTCAAAGGTGGCCCGCAGGCCGCCGGATGGGAAGGAGGATGCGTCCGGCTCGCCCTTAATCAGCTCCTTGCCGGAGAATTCCATGATTACTTTTCCGTCGGATGGAGCAGAGATAAAGGAATCATGCTTTTCCGCAGTCACCCCTGTCAGCGGCTGGAACCAGTGGGTATAGTGGGTGGCTCCCCTCTCGATTGCCCAGTCCTTCATGGCATGGGCAACCACATCCGCAATACTGGGGTCCAGCTCTGCCCCGTCTTCAATGGTTTTCTTTAACTTCTTGTACACGCTCTTTGGCAGACGGTCCCTCATCACCGCGTCATTGAATACATTTTTACCGAACATCTCCGATACATTCAACACATCGCTCATAGAATTATCCATCCTCTCTTTTTTATCTTCCTTTTCCAAAATCGTTTCCAAAATTCTCAGGTCATAGCTCTCTCAGGTCATACATCTCTTTTCACGTAATTATATTAAGTCCGCGCGTATATATAATAAAAAGGTGTTCCCCCTCTGAGAGAGAACACCTTTGTTCTTTATTAAAATAAACCATTTTCACCGAAATTGCAAGTGGTTTTTCAATAAAAATACATTTTTATTCTAATAAGGATTGTTAAGCCATATTAATAACTAGCATCAGTTATAGTGATGTAGGTTATAAATCAGCCGGTATATCGTATATTATGCCTTGCCAACGGAACCGAACAGCTCCATCTTTTCCTTAACAGTTGCCCTGATAGCATCAGCGCCCGGAGCCAGAAGCTTCCTTGGGTCAAAGCCCTTGCCCTTCAGGTCCTTGCCTGCCTCGATGTATTCCCTGGTGGCTGCCGCGAAGGACAGCTGGCACTCTGTGTTTACATTGATTTTCGCAACGCCCAGGCTGATAGCCTTCTTAATCATATCCTCAGGGATACCTGTACCGCCGTGAAGAACCAGAGGCATATCGCCTACGGCTGCCTTTACCTGCTCTAATACGTCGAAACGCAGGCCGGGCCAGTTCTCAGGATATTTGCCGTGGATATTGCCAATGCCTGCTGCCAGGAAGTCAATTCCCAGATCAGCGATGGCCTTGCACTCCCGGGGATCCGCGCACTCGCCTAAGCCTACCACGCCGTCTTCCTCGCCGCCGATGGAGCCAACCTCTGCCTCCAGGGACAGACCCATGGCATGAGCTACCTTAACCAGCTCCTTTGTCTTCTCGATGTTCTCTTCGATTGGATAGTGGGAACCATCAAACATGATGGAGGAAAATCCTGCTTTGATACATTTATAGCAGCCATCGTAAGTACCATGGTCCAGATGCAGGGCAACCGGAACCGTGATGTTCAGTTCTTCCATCATAGCCCGGACCATGGCAGCAACTGTCTTAAATCCTGTCATATACTTTCCTGCGCCCTCGGATACACCCAGGATAACCGGAGATTTCAGTTCTTCTGCTGTCAGCAGCACGGACTTGGTCCACTCCAGGTTGTTGATGTTGAACTGGCCAACCGCGTACTTGCCTTCCCTTGCTTTTTCAAGCATGTCTTTTGCTGAAACTAACATATTATACCTCCTTATAACTTTGTTATTTTATTAACCATCTCACCCATTATATCGCATACGCGAACAAAAAGGAAGATGTTTTTCATTAAATCAGCTGATGCCGAGGATGTCCTTTACCTCGTTCTTCATATCATCCACGCCGCACTCCCTGTTATGGCGGACCGCCGCATGGCGGATTTCCTCCACTGCCTGGGGAACAGCGACGCCGGACAGGGCGCTTAATGCATCCACTATTTCAAATTCATCCTTGCCCTCCAGTCCTTCCCTGCCTGCAATGGCTTCCATGACACTGTGGGAAAATTTATAAGGGCTGGCAGTGGACGCTATGACTGTCTTTGTGCCATCCCCGCTTTCCCTCCTGTAATTTGCGTAAACAGCAGCCGCAACGCCTGTATGGGTGTCAATGAGATAGCCCGTATCATCAAACAGTCTCCTGATGGTGGCAGCGTCCTGCTCCTGGGTGGCAAAGCCTCCCGCGAAATCAGACATGAAGACGCGCATCTCAGGCGTCACCTCATACCTTCCCTCCTCGGAAAGCCTCCGCATCAGGGCCGCGTTGGCCCGGGCATCACATCCTGTGCTCAGATAGATGAGACGCTCCAGGTTGCTGGATATAAGGATATCCATGGACGGTGAATTGGTGAGGATGAACTCTCTCTTCCTGTCATAAATTCCTGTGGTGAAGAAGTCATATAAAACTTTATTGTCATTGGACGCGCATACCAGCGTCTTTACAGGAAGTCCCATGCGCTTCGCAAAATAGGCCGCAAGGATGTTGCCGAAATTGCCTGTCGGCACCACCACATTGATTTTCTCGCCCTTGTCTATCTCTCCCGCTTCTAACAGTTTGGCATAAGCATATACATAGTATACAATCTGCGGAACCAAACGGCCAATGTTAATGGAGTTTGCCGAGGAAAACCGGAACCCCTTTCCCGCAAGCTCTGCTTCCAGGTCCTTGTCCCCGAAAATTTTCTTCACGCCGGTCTGGGCGTCATCAAAATTTCCGCGGATTGCCACCACAGAGGTGTTGTCCCCTTTCTGGGTGCGCATCTGAAGCTCCTGGACCTTGCTGACTCCGTCCTTGGGATAGAATACAATGATCCGGGTACCGGGCACATCCGCAAATCCGGCCATGGCCGCCTTGCCCGTATCCCCGGACGTGGCTGTGAGAATGACAATTTCCCGGTCCACATGGTTTTTCCTGGCCGCTGTAGTTATAAGATGGGGCAGGATGGACAGCGCCATGTCTTTGAATGCAATGGTGCTTCCATGGTACAGCTCCAGATAATATGCTCCGTCAGCCTTTGCAAGGGGGGCTATCTCTTCTGTATCAAACTTGCTGTCATAGGCCCTGGCAATACAGTCCTTAAGTTCTGCTTCCGTATAATCTGTCAGGAACAGCTTCATAACCTCGTACGCTGTCTCCTGGTATGTCATGGACGCCAGCTTTTCAAGGGGCACATCCAGCTCCGGAATACCGGACGGCATGAACAGGCCGCCGTCCTTTGCAAGGCCCTGTAAGATGGCCATGGAAGCTGTCACTTCCTTTTCACCGCCTCTTGTACTCTGATAGGTTAATCCCATACTCTTTTTCCTCGCTTTTAAAATTCTCAATTAGTAATGTTACCAAAATATTAACATATTTCCCGGACAGACGCAACTGTAAACACGGATACCTTCCTTTTCCGCCCTTTATTTGGTATACTGATACAGCCTGTCCTCATACTGCCGGGTCCTCATCTGACGCGGAAAACGGGGCAGGCCCAATAAGCCCGGGAGGAACATCATCATGACCTATGAACACATAGTTGCCGGAACCTTCATAAGCCGGCCCAACCGTTTTATCGCCCATGCGGAGACAGGGAACAGGACGGTGGTATGCCATGTAAAGAACACCGGACGGTGCAGGGAGCTTCTGATTCCCGGAGTCACGGTTATACTGGAATTCCATCCGGATGCAGTCCTTTCCGGAAGAAAGACCGAGTATGACCTGATTGGCGTGTACAAAAACGGTCTGCTCATCAACATGGACTCCCAGGCCCCCAACAAGGCCGCATGGGAGTGGCTGGTCTCATTGGGCGGCGGCCAATATACGGAAAAAAACCATTACCCTCTTGGTTCTTATGTACCCTTTGACATACGGCGGGAAGCCACCCACGGCGACTCACGGTTTGACCTGGCATTCTCCCTGAGAAACCGGGATACCAAAGCAGTGTCTCCGGCCTTCATGGAAGTCAAAGGCGTGACCCTGGAGGAAAATGGTCTGGCTTTGTTTCCTGACGCTCCCACAAAACGGGGCATCAAACACTTAAAGGGCCTTATAAGGGCCCATGAGGAAGGTTATGAGGCCTATGTCCTGTTTGTCATCCAGATGAAAGGCATCCAGGGTTTTACCCCCAATGATATTACCCATCCGGCCTTTGGGGAGACGCTCAGACAGGCCCGTGAAGCCGGCGTTCATGTGCTGGCATATGACTGCCTCGTAACTCCCGATACCATGACTGTGGATTCTCCGGTAAAGGTCATGCTGGATTAGAACGTGTCACAATATACCCTTCAAACGCTCCGGGCCGGGGCCTCCTTTGCGGAAGCCCCGGCCGGTTTAGAATTCATGCTGCATATTACAACCCTAAGCCGCAGGCAGTTCAGGGGCGGCAGTTAATTTAGGAGCGGCAGTTATTCCAATTGCCGCAGTTGTTCCAATTGCCGCAATTATTGCGGTTATTGCAGGAGCAGCGGCAGTTCGAAGCCTCAGCGGTCCGGCCTGCTGCCCGGGCAGCCGTCCTTGCCTCAGCCGAACGATTACAGCTGTTGTTGGCATAGAATCCTGCCATATATCCCTGCCAGTATAAATCGCAGGTCCTGCTTGTTCCGCCGAATGACCCGGACGTATCAGCCGCGGCTGCGGCCGCAGTACTGCGGCAGTTTTCACCGGCAGACTCCGTTCTGGCAAATGCTGCATCCCCTGCATAATAAGATCCCTCATAAGTTCCTGCATATTCATTCCAACCATTACAATTATTATAGTCCATAGTATTAATCTCCTTTCATCTAGGTTGTACTTTATTATACGGGGCTGGGCCAAAAGTGTGACAACCCTCCTTTTATTCCCACAGATACGTGCTCTGCATATAATATCATAACAAACCTGAACGGTGATTCACTATGGTTTATCCGTTACATGAACTGAAACCGGGAGAACGGGCTGAAATCGTCTGGGTTATCAGCGAACCGCCTATGTCCCTGCGGCTGGAAGAGCTGGGTTTTACAGCGGCAGCCCAGGTGACCTGTATTCTGAAGGGCCGGCGCGGCCACATGTCCGCCTACCAGATACAGGGCACAGTCATCGCCCTCAGGCCTCAGAATGCCAGGGAAGTGCTGGTCCGGGTTCTGAATCCGGGTTGAAATTACAGTTTGAAAAACTGATTGGGACATCATTTCGCCCTTAATACCGGTTGTCAAATACGCGGGTGGACTTCTTTTCGCTTCTTGGAAGCTCGCCCAGCTCCACCAGCTTCACCACCGGAGTCAGGCCAATCCGCCCTTTAAACTGATTCTGGATTTCGATTTCCAGGGCATATTTGTTAATGGAGGGATTTGTCTCCACAAATAAGGTCAGCACATCCTTGCCCATAAGGTGGTCCACCATAACCTGGTATTCGCTTGAAGCTCCTTCTATGGAGCTCAAAAGCTCCTCTATCTGGCTTGGGAATATGTTCACGCCCTTTACCTTGACCATATCGTCGGTACGCCCAATCAGGGTGCCGATTCTGGGATATGGCGAACCGCAGGGACAGTCCCCCGGCACGATTCTGGACAGGTCATGGGTACGGTAGCGAATCAGGGGCGCGCCTTCCTTTTTCAGGGTAGTGATGACAATTTCTCCCACCTCGCCGTCAGGCAGCACCTCACCTGTCTTGGGGTCCACAATCTCGATGTAAATGTAATCATCCCAGTAGTGCATGGCTCCCTGTTTCTCGCAGTTGATGGCAATACCCGGCCCGTATACTTCCGTAAGGCCGTAGATGTCGAACAGGTCCACTCCCAGCTCGGCCGCTATCCTGTTCCTCATTTTCTCTCCCCAGCGCTCGGAACCAATAACACCCTTCCTCAGATGGATGCGCTCTCCAATCCCTCTCTTGGCAATCTCCTCGGCCAATAAAAGAGCATAGGAGGATGTGGCGCACAGGACCGTGGATTTCATATCCATCATCATGCGCAGCTGCTTATCCGTATTGCCGGGCCCCATGGGAACGGTCATTGCGCCCAGGCGCTCCGCCCCCAGCTGGAAACCGATTCCCGCTGTCCACAGACCGTATCCCGGCGTAATCTGGATACGGTCCAGATTGGTGATGCCGGCCATCTCATAGCAGCGCGCAAACATCAGCGCCCAGTCATCCACATCCTTCTGGGTATAGGGGATGATGACCGGTGTTCCGGTAGTGCCTGAGGAAGAATGAATACGAACGATTTTCTCTTCCGGAGCAGCCATCAGTCCCAGCGGATACGCCTCCCTCAAATCACCCTTCCAGGTAAAAGGAAGCTTCTCAAAGTCCTCCTGCGACTGTATCTGATTCACATTGACGCCTTCCAGCTTATGCTTGTAAAAGCATTCCTTGGCTGTCAGTTTCTTGAGCTGTTCCTTAATGAGAAGGAACTGGGATTCTTTCATCTTCATCTGGTTAATCCTCCGTTTATCTTATCATGGGGCCGGCTGATGCGCCCAGCTTCAGGGCCTTCATATTCATATCCTTAAACTTTTCCGGCACCCTTTTTTCAATGGCTGCCTCCATCTCTTCCAGGGAAATTCCTATCAGTCCGCTGGCAATGGCTGCTCCCAGCAGAGCCACATTCATCACCTTAGGGGAACCGCATGCCATTCCAATGGATGCCGCATCCACTACCGCCAGGTTATCCGCGGCATGCTCCAGATATTCCATCATCTCCAGGCCCGTGTAGCCACCTCCCGTCAGGGAGGCGGTCACCGGCCGTATGGGAGCCGGGGATACCACCACACAGCCGCCTTTTTTCAGGTATGGCAGACACCGGACAGCCTCTGCCGGTTCAAAGCCAATGAGCACATCGGCCCCGCCATGGGGTATCAGCGGAGAATAAATCTCCTCACCGATGCGCACATGACTCACCACGCTTCCGCCCCTCTGGGCCATGCCGATGGTCTCAGCCCCCCTGGCCTCCATTCCTTTCTCCATGGCTGCCAGGGCTATGAGGCGGGATGCCAGGACGGTGCCCTGACCGCCCACTCCGCACAGCAATACATTTTTTGTCATCTTATATACCTCGCTCTCCAAGCATCTTCCCTGTCCTGTCCGTCTGAGGCAGGACTATTTAACCGTTTCAATGGCGTTTACGGAACAAATCTGGCTGCACAGACCGCATCCGGTGCACAGGCCGCTGTCAATGCTCACCACATCCCCCTCCAGCACCAGCGCGGGACAGCCAATCTCATTGATGCAGGTCCGGCAGTTCACACAGCTGTCCTTTGCAATCCTGCACTTGCGGGAGCTTTTTATGATAGCCACGCATGGAGACTTGAAGATGACCGCTTTCACGCCCTTCTTGGCGGACAGCTTGAGCACAGCCTCCACACACGCATCTAAATCCAGCGCGTCCACCGTGACGGTATTTTTTACACCGATGCCCTCCAGCACCTTTGTTATATCCACTTTCTCCACTACATTTCCCATCATCGTCCGGCCTGTGCCCGGATGAGGCTGGTGGCCTGTCATGGCCGTGGTGGAATTGTCCAGGATACACAGGGTCAGGCTGGCCTCATTGTATACCGCGTTGACAATGCCTGTGAGACCGGAGGCAAAGAAGGTGGAATCCCCCACAAAGGAAAAATACCGTTTATCCGGCTCCACCCGCTGCAGCCCCTGGGCCATGGTAATCCCGGCCCCCATGCACAGACATGTGTCCACCATATCCAGAGGCTTTGCGTTGCCCAGGGTGTAGCAGCCGATATCGCCGCAGTAAACTCCCTCTATGGGCTTCGCGCCCTCCTCCAGGCCTTCATTCAGCTTCTCCATGGCCCTCTTTACCGCGTAGAAGGACGCCCGATGGGGACATCCTGCGCAGAGGACCGGCGGACGCACCGGCAGCGGCGGAACCGGCAGGGATATTTCCGGCTGCGATGCTCCCGGATCCGCTGCACCGTCCTCCAGTCCTTTCAGATACTGGATATAGGATTCTCCCAAATACGCCTCCAGGACCCTTCTGACAGACTCCACGGAATTCTCACCCGCGGGCTGAACCTCCCCTGTAAGCTTGCCCTTCACTTCCAGAGGCAGGTGATGTCTGCCGCTGAGAAGCAGCATCTCCTGTTCCAGAACCGGATCCAGTTCCTCAACAGCCATCACCTCATCCAGCCCTTTTGCGAACTCCAGAAGCAGACGCTCCGGCATGGGATTGGGAGTGGATACCTTAAGCACTCTCGCTCCTTTGTACCCGTTCAAAGCTTCCATGACAAACTCGTAGCTGATGCCATGAGTGAGGACGCCCTTGACCGTGTTTCCCTCTTCCCTATGTAACAGGTTGAACCTGTAGCTTGAAAAATCCTCCCCTATCATGGGATTCCGGGTCTCAATCATCCTGTGGTTTGCATGGGACAGCCTGGGGAAAATAACCCATTTGCCGGAATCCTTGACAAAACCCTCATGCTCCGGAAGCTTGACCCGTTCCTTAAGCTCCACGCTGGCACACCCGTGGCAAAGCCTTGTGGTCGGGCGGAACAATACAGGAGTATGGTATTTCTCAGAATATTCAAAGGCATCCCTTATCATCTCGTATGCCTCTTCCGGAGAACTGGGGTCAAATACCGGCAGCTTGGAAAACTGGCCGAACCGCCGTGTATCCTGTTCTGTCTGGGAAGATATGGGCCCCGGGTCGTCAGCCGCCACTACCACCAAGCCTCCCTTTACTCCCACATAAGCCAGGCTCATCAGAGGATCTGAAGCCACATTCAGCCCTACCTGCTTCATAGTTACCATGGTCCTGGCTCCGGTGTATGCGGCCGCGGCCGCCACCTCCATACCTGCCTTTTCATTGACAGACCACTCTACATAGATATCTCCGGGATTATACTTGGCCACCGTCTCCAGTACTTCCGTAGAGGGCGTTCCCGGATAACCGGAAACCACCTGAACTCCTGCCCGGACAGCCCCCAGGCCGATTGCCTCATTTCCCATTAAAAATGATTTGGACATTCCCCTTCTCCTTCCCAACCGCGTTTTGTTTGTCAGAACACGTTCAAACAGGCTTCGGGCCTTTCCGATCCGATACGTTCTGATATGTTTTAATACTATTATATGAAAAAAGACCCGTCCTTTCAAGAAAGGACAGGCCTGAATCTCAAAATGCCTGTGTTACCACCTTAACTTTTTAATGCTCTCGCAAACATGCACGGTACATCGGTACTGTACATGCTCTGCCCTTAACACAGGCCTGCGGTCCAGATACTTGGCGCGTAAGCTGTCAGCTGACGGCCTTTCCCCTTTCCCTCAGCGGTCCATTTGCCGGCCGGCCTGTTACAGGGATTCCACCATCCCCCGCTCTCTGTGAACGCCCTCTACGGTTTGATTTCCGCCTCAACGGTTTATTTCAATCTATTATACAAGTTTTCCCGCAGATGTCAAACATTTTTTAGCCGGAATCTCACGCCGCGTCAATTACTGGTCATTGGTCAGCTTAAAGTAATCCAGAACATAAAATACCAGGCTTAAAATCATGCCTGTCACGCAGGCCAGCACCATACCGGTAAGCTGCACATTTCCAAACTTCACGGCAATTCCCGACAGTCCTGTGACAAATATGACTGAGGTAAGTGCCAGATTTCTGGAATTTCCGTAATCCACCCGGGAATCCACCAGAATACGCAGACCTGAGGTTCCAATCATACCATAGAGCAGGAAGGAAATGCCGCCGATAACAGGACCGGGTATGGTGCTGATAAGGGTGGAGAACTTGCCGATGAAGGAGCACACAATGGACAGCACAGCTGCTCCCGCAATCACGCGCACGCTGTATACACGGGTGATTGCCATGACTCCGATGTTCTCGCCATAGGTGGTGGTGGGCACGGAGCCTATCAGTCCTGATATCATGGTGGAGAAATTATCTCCGAACAGGGAACGGTGGAGGCCCGGATCCTTTAACAGATCCCTTCCCACAATCTTGCTGGTGACTACCTGATGTCCGATGTGCTCAGAGGTAATGACCAGGAGCACCGGAAGAATAGTCATGATGGCTTCCAGATTGAACTTAGGCGTACTGAAATTAGGCAGGGCAAAAACAGGGGCCGCAGCCACCTCTGCAAAGTCCACGATACCGCAGGCCAGGGCCGACACATAGCCCACAATAACCGCTATGAGGATAGGGATAACTGAGAAGAACTTTCTGAACAGGATAGAACCAAATACAGCGGTTCCCAGGGTAAGGACAAACACGATTGTCTTTCTGGGGTCCAGTACCTCGTCCAAGAGTCCTGCATTGCTGGCCGCGGAACCGGAGAGCTCCAGTCCGATAAGCGCCACCACCGGGCCCATGGCTGCCGGCGGAAGGACCACTTCAATCCACTCTGTTCCGAATTTATATACGATGAATGCCAGGATACATCCGCAGAAACCTACTGCCACGAACCCTCCCAGGGCATATTCATATCCGAAATTACTGATAACCACGCCTGCCGGCGCCAAAAATGCAAAGCTGGACCCCAGGTAGGCCGGCGCCTTTCCCTTTGTCACTCCTATAAAGAGCAGGGTGCCCACGCCGTTCATGAACAGCACCACAGCCGGGTTTATGCCAAATATAAACGGCACCAGGATGGATGCGCCGAACATGGCGAACATGTGCTGGATGCTGAGGGGTACCAGCAGGTTAAAGGGTACCTTGTCCTCTACCTGAATGATGCGTTGATTTTCCATTGTCTTCCTCCTTTGTTGTTCACTTGTTTCATACTCTGTTTCCTGCCGCGCGCCTCCGCCCTGAGCGGCTATGCCCCCGGCTTATCTTACCCCTCTCAAAACACCGTCCGCAGATAGAGAACGGGTAATCCCATGACAGTTCCTTGCCGCAGGCTGAGCATTTGCGGGTGTAGCTGGCACATTCTGTCCTTAATATACGGCTGATTTCCTCCTCTGTGCCGCGTCTCTCCTCGGCCAGGTTATCCGCCTGTACGGGAAGCCCCACCTTCCTGGAAAACTGGAAATAAAGGTCCAGCATTTTATAGTAGCTCTCCAATTCATACAGGTCTTCCCCGGGACTGTAAGGAAACTCCAGTTCCGTCACGTCACGGTACTCCCGACAGTAATCCTTCCACAGGTCCATGACCATTTTATTGTCTATATCGATGGAACAGGTGATGAGCTTATAAATTTCCTGCCGGGAGTATTCCCCCATATCATCCCGGTGTACATGCTCAAAGCTCATATACAGCGCCAGCAGCTCGTCCACCTCCATTTTCTCATAGATGGAAGGCGTATCCATGCCGGCCCATATCTTAACCAGCGTATCAATCTCAGCCGGAAGGTTAAGGAGCTGCTCGGGGAATCCCACATAGGCCTTCATGATGGGCATGGGCATTCTGGAAAGGCCGTCTTCAATGACCTCCGCCTCGTCGATAGCAGCCACAAATCCCTCGTCGTAAAGACCGTATCTTCCGGCCCGTCCGGCAATCTGTTTTATCTCCTCCGGATTCAGGGTTCGCTTATTTACCCCGTCAAACTTGCGTGTCTCCACAAACACGATTCTGCGTATGGGCAGGTTTAACCCCATACCGATGGCGTCAGTGCTGACCACCACCTCTGTCTCCCTGGCCAGGAACCTGCGCACCTGTTCACGTCTGGTGGCGGGAGGCAGACTTCCGTAAATAACGCTGCAATGGATTCCCTCGTTCTCCAGGTGGGCTGCCAGGGCCAGCACTGATTTCTTGGAAAATACGATGAGAGCATCGCCCTTTTTTAAATCTCGTTTCAGATTATAAGGCTTTTTCTCCATGGTCAGACGTGTGTTTCTCTTATGGCGCACCACCCTGTACCGGTCGCCGCACCGCTTAATCATCTGCACCACAATATCCTCTGCCTCCGGAGCCATGCACAGGTGGATTTCCTCTGCCCGAAGTCCCAGCACTGCCCTGGTCCAGTTATGTCCGCGGTAGGGGTCGGCTATCATCTGGCACTCGTCCACCACCACGATATCGAAATATTCATGGTCATTCAGCATCTCCACGGTACAGGACTGGCAGACAGCTCCGGGCACCTCCAATGTCTCCTCTCCAGTGACCATGGAACAGGACAGGCCCTCTGTGTTGAGTTTGTCATAGACCTCCAGGGCCAGCAGCCTTAAAGGCCCGAAGTAGGCGCCGTGTCTGCACTCCTTAAGACGTTCCAGGGCTTCGTGGGTCTTGCCGCTGTTGGTAGGGCCCACATGAAGGATAAACCTGCGTTTCATCTCCCTGGCCCCCGGGTATTCCTGCTCCGGCTTCTGTTTTACAGACTCCAGAATGCCCCGCTTGATGGTTTTCGGAATGTAGAACAGCTGGTACGCCCTCTCCAGAGAATTGGTGAGGAGATAACGGCGTATGCCCTGCATCTTCAGCACCTGCTCCAAATCCTCACGGGACAGGCCGTTTACATATTCCAGGTCCTTCCTGGCAAGGGCTTCACAGAATTCCCTCATCTGACGGCAGCTGGACTCCCACTGCTCCAGGGCGGGCCCTGTCAGATGTCCTTCCCTGCGCATGAGATAGGCGCACACCTTTGACAGCATGGCATGGACATCGCTGAGTTCGTTGGACTTCACCAGCGGCTTTAAGTTGGCCTCAGTCAACCGGCTCAGGCGTTTCCTGAGTTCGGCACCTGTCATGGCCCGGTAGCGTTTGTTCACATTTCCAAAGAACAGGTCCTGGTAATATTCCGCCAGATACTGCTCGCACTCCTTTTTTATCTCCATGGACTTCCTCTTTCTTCCAAATATTCGTAAAAGCAGCCAGACGCATATGTTTCCATATTCATCTGGCAGCACATTAAACCATGGTTGTATCTACAAAATGTTCAAACCCCGATATACCATATTCTGCACATACGCTGTTGATTCCATCCACGATTTCCTCCCGTGAGTAATTGGCGGTGTAGAGTTCGTCATCCTTCAGCTGGTTGAGGTACATGTAAAATGTAAGGGCCATCTCCAGACAGTCCAGGCTGTCCGTGTCCAGCTCGTCGGTAAGAAGGTTCTCAGCATCATTGATGTTTCCCTCATCCACCAGGTCCTTAAGCCTCTTATATACCCGGTCAAGGTCCGTATACCTGTCCTCATCCTCCGGAAGGTCATAATCAATATCGTTCTTGCCAAGAACCAGCCTGGCAATCGTCCTCACCAGATCGCTGATTGTCCTCATAACATAATCATCCTGATATCCCATATCATTTCATCTCCTGAATTTAGTGGATTCTGTTTTTTGCACATTTAAACTTAGTATAGTTGATAACCTTTCCTCCGTCAAGCAGTCTGTTATCACAATGATAAACCAATGGCAGATAGGGACCTGTCTGCCATGCACCAAAGGTTCTGCGGCACATACGCTATCCTAAGACTCAATCTGCCCGCCCACAGGCAGAGTTTATATTTCAGGAGTGACTGGATGGAACACCCACATTTTATCATCGCGTTTACCGGTAATGAACAGACTGGCAAGGAGGTCTTATTCAAAAAGCTCACCGCCCAAAAAGGATCTGTTAAACCTTCCCGCATGCGGGACATGTCCTGCCCCCATGGAGATTTTCTATATGACAGCCGCTGCTATAAGGCAGTAAACCTTCCCGGCATCCTGTCCCTCAGCTCTCCGTCAGAGGAAGCCAACTGCACTGCATCCTATCTCTGCTCAGGAAAACCGGATGCCATCCTGGTAACAGGCCACGCACTCCATCTGGAGATTCTTCTGGGGCTTTTAAAGGAAATTCTGAGTCTTGGACCGGTCAGAGATTCTTCCATCCCCGTTGTACTGTGTATCAGCCGCTGTGAAGAAGCCAGACGGCAGGGCATCCGCATTGATTTTTCACTTCTCCACGATGTACTCCGGATTCCGGTCGTTCCTCTTCATGGATACGGCAAGGAACAGATGGACGACTTAAAAGCAGCCCTCCACTATGCCCTCCAGCCCCATCACAAGCATGATTTTCTCTACGACTGTCTGGACTTTTCTCCCTGCCGTCTGGCTCATGAGTGTATGATGACAGAAATAAAACCATCCCATGGAAGGCAATGGAATATACATCCGGAAACAGGACGGACCAGAAGAATATGTGAAGCACTGCTGCTATTACTTTTATTCGGACTTACCGCATGTCTGTCAATCCGGCTCACGGACTGCTTATGGCCGTTATTTTTTGAAACCAAAACCATCCTGTGGGCCTGGGCAGAATGGCTTGGATTGCCTGCCTGGCTGAGTGCGCCCATTATCCATGGCGCATTTTGCGCCGTGTCATGCACCATACCCGTGATGCTTCCGCCGCTTTTTCTGCTGTTCCCTCTGTTGGGATTATTGGGAAGAAGCGGCTGTTTTCTCTGGGCCGTATACCTGTCAGACCTGATAACGGAGTTTTTTATTGAAAAACCCTGTAATACCGTCAGACGCTACAAGTCATACGGCATATTTTCCACCCTATTCTCCTGTACCGCGGACCACACCATTCCCATCCTTGACCGGGCAGCGGCGGCGGCTGTCCCCACCGGCATTCTCATATGGTTCCTTGGCAGCATGGCATATGTGGGACCGGCAACAGATTCTTCCGCCTTCCTGTCCCCAGGCATAGACGGCGGGAGCCTGCTGGAAGCCATCATACGTTTTTTTGATCATCCGGCCCGTCTCATTGGTCTGGACGGCACCATACTGACTGCTTTTATCCTGGGTATTTTTTCTCATGGAATGGCGCTTCCCGCCATGATGATGATATATCTGAAAACAGGAGGCATTCCTTCCCCTTCATCCCCCTTCATCCTAGGACAGCTGATGGCAAATCACGGATGGACCTGGCGCACAGCCCTGTGCACCTGTCTCATGGCCCTGACCCGCTTTCCAAGCCTTACTGCCTGCCTGAAGCTGCGCAGAAAGCCCGGCCGCTCCCTGTACTTCCTTTCAGGACGGCTGCTGGTGTTCATTCTCGGCATCATCCTGTGCTTTCTCGTCGCTCTGACAGGCAAAGTATCCGGTTGACGCCATCGTTCCCATCATGATTCAGCAATACCTTTCCCTCACATAAAAACATTCCCCTGAACATGGTCCTGCTCTGGAAATATTTTCCAGAGCATGTTCCCCATTTTCTGGGGATTCTTTCTTGACTGCCGGGTCTCCTGAGCCTATAATGGAACTAAGTAAACAACAGGATACATATATGGACATTCAAAAACGCAGGACGTTCATCATCAGCTTTATTTACTTTGGAATCATAGGCGTGCTCTGCTATATAGGATTAAAGAAGCTCCTGCCCATACTGATTCCCTTCATGGCAGCCATGGCTATTGCAGCCTTGCTGGAACCGGCGGTGTCCTTGCTGGACAGACATATGAAGGGTGGAAAGGGTGTGGCCGCCGCGGTTGTGCTGCTGGTCTTTTATGGTTCCATTCTGACAATCATGTGCGTGTCCGGCAGCCACGTTCTGTCCTCCATCCAGGAGCAGGCAAAAAAACTGCCCGGCATCTACAGCCAGACCATTGAGCCAGGTCTGTCCCATTTCTTTTCCTTACTGGAGAACAGTTTTCCCGGCCACAGCATCCACATATCTGCCCTGGGACAAAGCCTGGAGCATTTCATGAAGAATGCCTCCATGGGCATCTCCTCCGCACTGCTTGGCTGGGGCGCCTCTGCCATAAGCGGGATTCCCTCCCTGTTCCTTGATTTCATCATCGCCGTGATAGCCTCATTTTTCCTGACAGGCAGCTACAGGGAGACGCTGGATTTCCTGCTGTGCCAGATTCCCGGCGACAGACGGCAGATGCTCCTGCAGATATTTCTCCATGTAAGGGATATTGCCTGCCGGCTTCTGAGGGCTTATGCGCTTTTGATGCTTCTGACATTTACGGAACTTTATATCGGATTCCTGGTCCTTGGCATTCCGGCCGGATTCACCCTGGCCTGCATCACCTCGCTGGTGGATATTCTGCCGGTGCTGGGCACGGGCACCGTGCTCCTTCCCTGGGCGTTCATAGCCTGGATGACCGGTTCCAAAAGCCTGGCCCTGGGTCTTGTGTGCCTGTATCTGCTCATAGCAGTGGTCCGCCAGACCCTGGAGCCGAAAATCATCGGCCTTCAGATGGGCCTTTCCCCCGCAGCCACCCTGCTGTGCATGTTTGCAGGCGGCAAACTTCTGGGCCTGACCGGTATCTTCCTGTTTCCCATAGCCGCCGCCATTCTGGCAGAACTGCGCAGCGGCACTACCTATCCCTCCCAGGAACAAGCTTAACCCAGCGCTTTTACTGACTGCGTTCTTCATGACTGCGCTCTCCGTGACTGCGCTCACCTCAACCGCACTATCCCCGGCCCCAGCATCCCACCAGGCAAGAACACAACCATCCCCCAAAGGCAGGTGTTGCATATGAAGTTCTTCCATAACGTTACAGCCAAGATTCCACCGGTATTTACCTCTAAAAACACAGCAAAATCACCCGGACACCAAAACGCGGCTCCTGAAAGAGCAGAAAAAAAAGTCCGTTCCCTGGTTTTCTTCGCAGCCGGCCTGGTTCTGGCTGCTATCTCCGGCCTGCTGGGGCTCTGTGCCCGGACGGTGCCCGGGTTTGCCCAGTTTTACTCCGCCACCGTGTACCCTTTCCTGGCAGGGACATTAGGACGGTTCTGCAGCCTGTTTCCATTTTCCCTATCCGAAATCGGGCTGTATTTCCTCTGCCTGCTCTGCATATGCTACATGATTCTGCATATCAGACAGCCTGTTGCGCTGTTTTCCCGTGTTCTTTTTCTTTGCGGTGTCCTGTTATTTCTGTTCACGGTAAACTGCGGCATCAACTATTACCGGACTCCCTTTTCCTATGAGGCAGGTATTGCCGCAGAAAGCTCCTCCACCGAGGAGCTGCTGGCGCTGTGCCGTTATCTTACCAACCAAATCAACAGCTCCCTGCTGGAAATAGACCACTCCGGCGATCTTCTGGACGGTCTGTATCCCGGACAAATGGAAGCAACCCCCGCACCCTCGGCCCGGGAACTTTCCAGACTGGGAAAGGACGGCAGGGCTGCTATGATTCGGCTGGGCCAATCCTATCCCCAGCTGGATGGATATTATCCCTATCCAAAGCCCTTTATCAACTCCAGACTGCTGTCCGTGCAGCAGCTCTGCGGCATCTACTCCCCCTTCACCATAGAGGCGAACTACAACAGGGAGATGCCCTACTATAACATCCCTCATACCATATGCCACGAACTGTCCCATCTGAAGGGCTTTATGCGGGAAGATGAGGCCAACTTCATCGGATATCTGGCATGTATCGGCTCTGACTCCCCGGACTTTCGCTACAGCGGCTACCTGACCGGCTGGGTCTATGCAGGCAATGCCCTGGCCAAGGCGGACCCTGAGAGTTATTATGACCTCTATACAAAGCTGTCCCCTCAGGCAGCCCGGGACCTGGACTGGAACAACCAGTTCTGGGAGCGTTTTGATGGACCGGTGGCAGAGGCCTCCACCCAGATGAATGACAGGTATCTTAAAGCGCACAGTCAGGAGGACGGCGTCAGAAGCTATGGCCGGATGGTGGATTTGATGCTGGCGTATTATAAGGAGCAACTATAGTCTGTCCCATATCACCGGCCGCAGGGTTCCCTATCTCTCCGGCGAAGCGCTGGATTGGCTGGTACAAATCCGGGATGGAATGGGCATACACACAGGAGGCGTACCGGAGAACTAACATTACCGGCTCCGCTCAAACCTCATACCCTCATATATACGGACCGGGTTCCCCCGCTCCAGCCTTGCGTGTTCCATCCACGCAAGGCTTTTTTCTTTTTGCTGATTCCGGGCGTTCATCTCTGCCAGTATGCAGCACAGCCGGTTCATGGCAATCTGCTTATTCATGTGCTGGCTCCTGGCCTGGGTTGACACCACGGCTGTACCTGTGGGAATATGGATGGCCCGCACGCCGGTCTCCACCTTATTCACATGCTGTCCGCCCTTTCCTCCGCTGCAAAAGGTTTCAAAACGCACCATCCTTTCCTCTGATATCCTTGGGACCTGGTCCAGTATGCTCACGTCCACATACCAGTTCTTCCGCTTGTGTCCGGGACGGTAGGGACTTTTACAAATCCACAGCACACTGCCCTCCAGCTCCCGCAAATTCCGGTCTGTCTCAAACACCACAGATGACATGCAGCCCGGCTTCTTTCCAGGCATACAGCTTACCAGGCGCACATCCCCGTTTTCCCTTCTCAGTTCTTCATAGAGCATGGCCACTGCCAGCTCGCATTCTGCCGGCCCCTGACCGGAGCTAATCTGTACTCTCATAGATTCCCTCCTATCCTTTAAACGTGATCAGGGGACGCAGGGTGGCTGTTATGTCAATCAGCCCATACTCCTGCAATACTCCGATGACCTGCTCCACATTTTTATATGCCTCCGGCGCCTCTGCGAACAGCAGGTTGGTATCGTGGCAGACCACACGGCTCTTAAGGCCGGTGTACCGGATGGAATCCCGGTCATAAATCTGCTCCACACATTGGAACTCCGCAAAATGGTTGCCTCCTCCCAGGGTCCCCAAGTCCCGTATAGGGCACTCCTCCTCATACGGGTCGGAAAACAAAATATCCTCCAGATCCCGGATGGCCTCCAGCCTGGATACCCATTTCTCCTGTTTAAACTTCTTTTTCTTTATTCCTGTATCAAAGAGGCTCATACCACATCCGATATCATTTCCCAAAAGATGGGGATATAATATTCCCCTGCTCAGGACAGCGGTTCCCACAGGAATCCGCCCGGGATGCAGGTCCGGAAGCCCCACCGCCTTCACTACGCCCGGGAGCCTGCTCACTGCCAAAAGCTGGTCCTTTGCCGCCTGTTCCACCCAATTCTTACCGTTGCTGATTAATATGCAGTTTTCTTTCTCCAAATCAAATTCTCCTTCATAAGCTGACAGCGCTGCCCATACTTCTGTCATTTCCCCTAAAAAAGGGTACAAAAAAACACGACAACAAGCCGTGCGCATCAAAAAACATAGTATGCCGCTTCCTGTCCTACTGTTCTGTTATACTGTTTTCACCTCTGCTTTACCATTACGCCCTGCCAACATAACAACCACTCCTTTGCTCATGAAGGATTTGCTTCCTTCGTATTCTGTATTATAATATAATAGTAACCCGGTAAAATGTCAATCCCGGAATAACCCAAAAAGCCCACCGGGCCTCCGTTTCCACGGAACTTTTATATCATTGCATATACCAGGGCATATTAAATGCTGTGACAGACGCCGGGCACTCTGCCCGCTGTTATTCATACAGGGCAGGACGTAAGCAATGTTCAAGCATGCTCTGTAATCAAGCAATCGAGGAGGAATTCATAATGAAAAAAAGAAAAAGCCTGGCGGCACGAATCACCGCAGCCCGGGCAGCCACCCCCCGGACAGCCCTGGCGCTGACAGCCGCGGTACTGGCAGCAGCCATGGCTGTCACCGGATGCTCCGGTACAGGCCGGACAGAAACAGAACCGGAGAGCCAGACTGAAATCACGGCCGGCCCGGCAGTTAACCGGCCTGAAAGCCCCAAGCAGTCCCTTGGCAGCCAATCCGGCGAAGGTCCGGCAGCCTATGTGGATGATTTCTATGACGCGGTAAACCATGACACGCTGGAAAGCTGGGAGATTCCGGCTGAACAGGCCGATATGAGCTGGTTCAGAAAGGCGCGGGAGGACAATTATTCCAAGGTAAATGACCTGATTCGCCAGGCGTCGTCCGAAGCAGGCCAGACACTTCAGGAAGCCGGAAGCGACCTGTACAACATACGCGCGCTGAATCTGACCGGTCTGGACCGGGAGACCAGGGACAGGGAAGGGTACGGCCGGACAACCGGAGCATTTTTAAAGGAAATAGATTCAGCGGACTCTGTCACCGGGCTTCTGAAGGCATGCCTTCAGTTCCAGAGGAATACCGGGCTGTTCAGCCTTATGGGCTGGTATTATGAAGGGGACAGTGAGGACTCCTCGGTAAAGGTCCTCTATCTCTCGCAGCCGGATTCCGGTCTCAGGAGGGAAGTCTGGTTCTCCGAAGACGCATCCAACCAGAAGCGGGTGGAGGAATACAAAAAATATCTCACAAAGCTTCACGAAAACAACGGCCTGAGCCCGGAGGAAGCCGGGGCCACCGCAGCCCGGGTAACGGATATGATGAAGGAACTGGCGTCCTCCACCCTTAAGATAGAGGAGGTCTATGACGCGGAAAAAACATATAATGTCTGCACAGCCGGCGAGGCAGCAAGCCTGTATTCCGGCGCCCTGCCCTTCAGCCTTCTAAACAGCATTTTCGGCATACAGGAAGGCGAAAAGACAGTTGTCTCCCAGCCGGATGCCTGCAGGAAGCTTGGAAGCTATCTGAAGGAAGAAAACCTTCCTCTCCTGAAAGAATATGTCAAAACCTGTCTCTATTCGGATCTGTCCATGATGACAGACACCGCTTCCCTGGCTGCTGCCCAGGAGTATCAGACCGCTGCAGGAGGCATAGAAAAGAAAAAAGATTTTGAGCGGACCGTGTCTGAAACAGTCCAGGAAAAACTTGGTTTTCAGTGCGGCCGTGTATTCTGTGAAACCTATTTTAACGAGGACGCCAAACAGGATGTGGCTTCCATCATCCGTCAAATCATAGATGTATACGACAACCGCCTTGCCCATATGGAATGGATGACGGAATCCACCCGTCAGGAGGCAAGGAAAAAGCTGAAGGCCATTACAGTCAAGGTTGGTTACCCCGACCAATGGCCCCAGGACAAATACAGCCTGGTACTGAAATCCCCGGACGAGGGCGGCGTCTATATTGACAATATCATGGAAATCCTGAAGGCATCCCAGGACTACTCCTTTAAGACCAGACACGACCCGGTGGACCGGAATGAATGGGGCATGACGCCCCAGACGGTCAATGCCTATTATAACCCCGGAAACAATGAGATCGTGTTTCCGGCCGGAATACTCCAGGCGCCGTTTTATGACCCGGAGGCAGAGCCTGTGGCCAACCTGGGAGGCATCGGAGCCGTCATCGGCCACGAAATCACACATGCATTTGACACAAGCGGTTCCCAATATGATGAAAAGGGAAACCTGCGGGATTGGTGGACTGCCCAGGATAAACAGCGTTTCAGGGAACTGGCACAAAAGGTCATTGACTACTATGATACCATGGAAGTAAACGGCATCCAGGTAAACGGTACACTGAGCGTCACGGAAAATATTGCTGACCTGGGCGGCGTTTCCTGCATAACAGAAATAGCAAAAGAAAAGGGCTATGACCTGAAGGAGCTGTACCATGCCTACGGTGTCATATGGGCCACAAAATACAGGGATGAATACCTTTCCTACATCATGACCAATGATACACATTCCCCTGGCATCACCAGGGTAAATGCCGTACTGTCCGCCACCGATGACTTTTATACTGCCCTTGGAGTCAGGGAGGGCGACGGGATGTACCGCAGGCCGGAGGACAGGCCCCATATCTGGTAGAAATATTTTTATATGTCCAAAATCTCAGAGTCCGGGAAGCAGCTGCCTCCCGGACTCTGTATTGCCGTTATTACTCTTCTCTCTTTTTCCTGACAAGCAGCCAGATGATTACAAAACCAGTGCATAAAATCATAATCTGAAATACAAGGATAACGCAGATGCCCGCCATCACCAGGAGACCCACAACCCTTAATCCACTGTCAGGCCGTCCCTCAAGATTCGTTCCTGCCCGGCCCGCGTCCTCCTGTGACGGGACTTCAGAGCCCTCACCATCCTGCTCCAGTCCCTGGAGCCTGCGCACATCCCCGGCCAGGGATTCCAGTTCCCTGCTGTCAAACACATCCCGAAGCCCGCAGCGGTACATGGTGCCGCGGTAAGGAGCATCCAGACCTTCATGCAAAAGTCCCATGTAGGTATCCACAGCGCCGTCCCAGTCGCTCCTGGATATGGTCCAGAGGTCAAGGGCCGACAGCGCCGAGGTTCCGTATCCCATATAATACAGGGGGCTGTAAAACAAATGGGACACATCCACCCAGTCATAGCACACACCCTCATCGTAGACATCATAATACCATCCATGATAGGAATCCTGTATCTCTTTGAATGTACGGTTCATGTCCTCCAGACTCATGTCCGGCTCCATGTAAACAGCTTCCTCAAATTCCTGCAGCATACAGGACATAATTGTCACATACAGCATATCCGTAACGGACTCAAACTCAAAGGCCTCTGCCCCTTCGCCGAACATATCCACCGCATACTGGTTGGCCAGCATCTCCAACCCCTGTGACTGGACCTCGCACACATCCACACTGTAACCCTGGAACAGTTCAGGCACCGAATTATAATAATAGGAGCTGAAATGCCCGAATTCATGAATCAGGGACTGGTAATCCGTAAATGTATTGTTTCTGTTGATAAAAATAAATGCGTCGCCATAGCTTGGGAACCCTACGGTATAATTATTATCCATCCGGTCCTGTCCGTCTTCCCCTGACCGGATATCATACAGCTCATTGTCCTGCATATACCGGAAAATCTCACCCAGCTCAGGATTCACCGACTGGACCGTTCTTCCCACACAGGCCAGTATATCCTCTGTGGAACTTTCTTCCATAAGGTCTAAGGAGTCATATGATTCCTGGGCCACATCCATATGCCAGATGTCATTATTCAGGGGAACAATACTGGTCTTTACATCCGCGCAAAGCTCCTCTGCATCCTGAAGGGTATAGTCCCTTCCGTAAACAGCCTCAAACGAATACTGGGCATAGTTATCATAGCCCTTAAGCTCCGCTATCCGGCGGCGCACCTGAACAAGTTCCCGGAACTTGCTGCCCAGCACCCGGTTCTTTTCCCTGACCAATGCATCCTCTATCTCTGCATATTGCCCATCGTCAAGGTCCGGTTCCCGTTCCAGCCGGCTGTAGCTCCACTGTCCGTTCTCCAGCTCCACCGTAAAATCACCGGCAGCCAGTTTATCATACTCCCTGAGAAGCTCCTGCTCCTTCCGGTTCAGTTCGGTCAGCTCCCCTGTATTTTCCCTGTAATATTCGATGTAAGGCGCATTTTCAATCCCCATCTTATCCGCCAGGACTTTTTTATAGGATGAATTCATTCCCTTTTTTAGACAAGCCGCGGCCTTATCCCCCATCTCGGAATAAATGTCCGTAGTATATGCCTGCTCTGAGGCAGCCTGCTCATCCGACACATCTGCGTCATATTCCAGCTGGGCCATATAAGTCAGGGTGGCCAGACGGTCATACTCATCCACAATGGCATCGTAGAGCCTCAGCACTTCCTCATCCCGGCCTTCAACAGCACAGGCCTGTTCAAAGTCAGCCATGGCCTGTTCCATGACAGCCGGGTCATAATGCTCGTATGGCCTCCGGGAATAGGGTACGGCTTCATGGGCCATCACGCCGGCCACGCCGGCATTTCCCGCTGCCTGGGCAGCCAATCTTTCCTGAGCCGCGCCGCAGGCGGCAATGGACAGGGACATCACCAAAGTCAGGGCCAGCGCCGCCCCGCGCCTCAGATTCCTTTTCCACATTCCTTTATTCACAGCAGGCCCTCCTTACATATTATGGTATATGCCTATTGTAACATCCCGGACGGTTTACCGCCAGTTGATTTAGCGCCGAATCTCCCGTCCATACTCCCTGCCTAATCTCCGGTCAGCCATCCTTCCTCCTCCGGAAGCAGAAAATAGTTATTGTCCCTGTCCGAATCAGCAATCATGGCATCCAGCTCCCGAATCAGATAGCTGTCCGGCATGTTCCTCTCCCAGAACCGGTATCCCTTGGTGCTCTTTATGCCTTTGACGTCAATTTCCCGTCCTGCATAGTAATCAATGTATACCCCCGCATAGGTAGCTGCCATGGAATGCTCCACGTCTGTCCCCAGGTTCTTCACAACGCCCCTTATCTGGTCACTGATCAGCTTTTGTATATACCGGCAGGACCAGTCCTCAAAATCCAGCAGGTCCGGATTGGCGCTTCCGTTATTCCGGGCCCAGGCCGACACATCCACGGCTCTGGTGGCATAGGAAATACTTCCGTCCTCCTCCCATAGCACCTCTCCATACTGGCAGGGCGGTATGCTGAGGGCATCTGTCACGATTTCCTGTATGCCGTAACTTCCTTCCGGAACTCCGGGTTCGCTCTTATGCTTGCGGATGCGCTGCACATGCAGATGTCCGCTGAAAAAAAGCGGGAGCTCATATTTCTGAAGAAGGGAAATCACCTCTCCATTGTTGTCCATGGCGCACTGGGTGGTATACATCCTGCTCTGGGCCAACAGATTATGGTGGGCAATGGGTATCACAAACACGCCTTCCTCCTTTGCCCTGGCCAGCTGTTCATCGGCCCAGGCCATGGTGCTGTCTTTCAGCCTTCCCTCCACCTTGTTATCCGGCTCATATTGACAGGAGTCCAGCATCAGGAGCCAGTTTCTGTCATCCAGGGCGTAGACATAGCTCAGCGAGCTGCTGTCCCGGCTCAATGCCTGGTCATATCCGCATTCATGGTAAATCTCATGGAATTCAGGTCCGTCAATATAGGGAGCCGGCTCTTTCCGGTCGCCGTAGTATACCGCAGCGTCGTGGTTATTGATATCATGGTTTCCCGGTATCACCAGGACCTGTATGCCGGCGTCCTGGACCCGCTTGAGTCTTGCCGCCAGTTCCTCATGGTTCATCCGCTCCCCGTTCATGGTAATATCGCCGCTGAGAACCAGGGCAGAGGGCCGTTCTTTTATGACCTCGTCCAGAAATGCTTCCAAAAGCTCAGGCAGATACTGGACCACCTTCCCGTCGCACCGTTCCACGAACAGCCGGAAAGCCTCCCCGCCGTCTCCGGCTAAAGCGCTTTGATAGTGAAGGTCTGTTGCCAGGATCAGCTTAGGCGGTATGTAGGGTTCCTCCGGAGCCGGAGGGTTCCACATACCGGGGAATTTCTTCTTCCACTCCTTATAGCCCTCCTGCCGGATTACTTCATCCTGGGTTTCTCCGGCCTGGGAGTCCGTAGCCAATGCCGGCCCGGCCTGTTCCTCCCACTCCTCCCCTGTTTCCTCTTCCCGGATGCTCTCAGGCACCTGGCTTTCCCTGCGCTCAACCGATGCAGACCCTGAAGGCTCCATTAAAGTTTTTAAAACGTGCAGTACCCCGAAGCATGCCATAAATACCATGGCATACATCAGGGCACTTATCATCCAGGTCTTTCTCTTCATGCAGTCTTCTCTTTCCGTATTAACTATCGCTGTGTTATATTATGCCCAGTTCCTTCATGGCATACGCGATTCCGTCCTCCTCCACATCCTTTGTCTCGAACGTCGCGTAGGGCTCCAGCACCTCGTCATGCTTTCCCATCAGGATACAGTTGCTTGCGTAGCGGAACATGGCAAGATCATTGCCGCTGTCACCGAACACATAGGCGTCGTCCAGAGAGATTCCATAATGCTTCAGCACCAAATCAATGGCAGTTGCCTTGGAATGTCCTCTGGGCACGCATTCATATTCCCCGTTTCCCCGGTCTATGATTTCCATGTCCCTGAGCCGTCCAAAAAGCTCCTTGGGCCTGCTGTTTTCATCCGAGATAAGATAAAACTTATCATAGTCATAGCAGTCGTCTTCCCAGTCATATTCAGACAGGCAGCCTGAACGCCTGAGCGACGCCTTCAGCTGCTCCACCCTTGGAATAGGTGACTGTGACCTGTGAATGTGGATTCCGTCCGACGCTTCAAGGGCTCCGTCCAGTCCGCACGCATCAATATGGCTCTTGATATCCAGCCCTCTCTCATGAGGAATGTGGTAGCTGTACATTACCCTGCCCTCCGCAAGGATATATGTCCCGCAGCCGCACAGATATCCGTCTGCTTCCACCAGCTTCTTAATTTCACCCAGATGGGCATATACACGGCCTGTATTGATGAACACCAGATGTCCCTTTGCCCGCGCCTCCTTCAGCGCCTGTACCGCACTTTCGGGAACCCGGCCTGTTTTCTCAGACAGGAGGGTTCCGTCAATATCATAAAATAAAGCTTTCGTTTTCTTATTCATCATCTCTGAACACAATGGTCTGTGCTTCCTCGTCCATGCTCTCCACGATTGCCAGTGACTCCAGCCGGATTCCCTCTGAACGCAGCAGGTCTCCGCCTACCTGGAATCCCTTCTCGATGACAATGCCCGCGCCTACCAGCTCAGCGCCGGAATCCCGTACAAGGGCAGCCAGGCCCTCCAGAGCCTTTCCATTGGCAAGGAAGTCATCAATGAGCAGCACCTTATCACCGGCTCCCAGAAACTCTTTTGACACAATGATATCATAAACCCTGCCATGGGTGTAGGACTCCACCTTGGTGGTATAAACCTCGCCTGCAATATTTTTGGTCTGCGTCTTCTTGGCAAATACAACCGGCACATCAAAATACTGGGCCACAATACATGCAATCCCGATTCCGGAGGCCTCAATGGTAAGAATCTTGGTGACCTCCACATCGGCGAACCTGCGCTTGAATTCTTTCCCAATCTCTCCAAAAAGCTTGATGTCCATCTGATGGTTTAAGAAGCTGTCCACCTTCAGAACGTTTCCGGCTTTTATCTTGCCGTCCTTGCGTATCCTGTCCTTTAAAATCTGCATGTACGAGTCCTCCTTTTTCTTTTGGCAATCCTTCTTTACTGTGCGGCAGTTGTCTCTGCAGCTGTGGTTTCTGCCGGAGCTGTGGTTTCCTCTGCGGCAGCAGTCTCTTCCGCTGCCGTTGTTTCCTCTGCGGCGGCAGTCCCTTCTGCGGCCGTTGTCTCCTCTGCCGGAGCAGCTGCATCCTGGGCTTCGTTGACTGCGTTGTCCGCCATGAACTTCATTACCTTCTGGTTCAGGGCCATTTCATCCAGGGTCTCCTGGCCGAAATATTCCACTGCGGCCTCGAGGGTCTGGCCGTTCATCTCCGCAAATGCCTGGCGGTCGGCATCCTCCAGGGTAATGCCCTCCAGCTCGGCAACCTTAAGGATAACCAGCTGGTTCTTCACATCATCCTTCACTGACGCGTAAACAGCTTCCTGTAATCCGGGAACATCCATGCCATTGGCTCTGGCCATGCCGGACAGGTTGGTGCCGTACATCTTAGCCTGCTCTTCATACTGCTTGATGCGGTCATTATAGCGTCTGGAAAGGGTATTCTTATTCAGCTTAAACTTGGAGTTCTCAACCACATTCTTAAGTACATACTGCTGAATCTGAAGGTCGGCAGACTGCTGCTTCTGCTTTAAAAGGTCCTCCTTAACGCTGGCCCTGTACTCATCCACTGTCTTAAAATCAGAAACGCTCTGTACAAATGCGTCGTCCAGTACGGCTGACTGCTTTTCCTTTACAGCATTCACAGTCACCTCAAATACAACGTCCTGTCCCGCCAGGGCTTTCTCGCTGTAGTCCTCCGGGAACGTCAGGTTCAGTTCCTTCTTATCGCCCTTTTTTGTGCCAATCAGTCCATCCTCGAATCCGTCGATCATTTTGCCGGAGCCCAGGGTCAGGTCCTGTCCTTCGCCGGTGCCGCCTGCGAATTCCACTCCGTCCTGTTTTCCCACATAATCAATGTTGACAATGTCGCCTTCCGCGGCGGGCCTGTCCACTTCCTCAATTTTAGGATTCTGGCTGAGTACCTGATTGATTTTTGACTCTACCTCGGCGTCTGTTACCATGACAGCCGGTACATTTACCTTCACGCCCTTATACTCTGCCAGCTCTACTGTGCCGAGATTTTCCTTTCCTTCTGTCTGGCTGGCCCCGCAGCCTGTCATAATGGAGGCCGCAACCAGTCCGCATAAACATATGAGTGCTAATTTTTTCATTCTACATATCCCTTTTCTATCCTGATTTCACACGCAGGACCTTGAATTATCCTTATTTTTCCATTCATCCCCAAATAGCGTGCGCTGTACATAGTTATATCATACCTGTCCGTGAAAAAAAAGACTTTCCACCAATTTCATGAAAATTTAAGCAACCGTCCACAGACTATTTGTAGAATGCCTTAAACGCCTTATACGTATTATAGACATCCAGCTTGGAAGCCAGCTCAAAAGGAGAATGCATGGACAGGATGGGCACGCCCAAATCCACGGTATCCACATCCATGTGCGCCACGAACTGGGCAATGGTACCGCCGCCGCCCACATCCACGGCTCCCAGTTCACCGGCCTGCCAATACACGCCTTCTTCCTCCATAATGGCAATGACCTTTGCCATGGTCTCGGCGCTGGCGTCGTTGGATCCGGACTTTCCTCTGGCTCCCGTATACTTGGTCAGCACACAGCCTTTGCTGATATAGCTTGTGTTGCGGCCCTCGTACACATCCGGGAAGCTGGGGTCAAATGCAGCGTTTACATCCGAAGAAAGGCACAGGGATTTCCTCATCACTTCCCTTGGCCTGACACCTGCCTGCTCCGCCAAATCCTCTATGTAATGAAGCACAAAATCCGAATTCAGTCCCGTGTTTCCGGCGGATCCGATCTCTTCCTTGTCAGCCAGAATAGTCACCGTGGTGTGGACCGGCTTCTTTGCGTCTATCTCAGCTGTAAGGGCCGTATACGCGCAAACCCTGTCATCCTGCCCGTAAGCGCCTATCATACTGGTGTCAAAGCCCACATCCCTGGCCTTTACAGCGGGAACCATCTCAATCTCAGCGCGGAAGAAATCCTTTTCCGTAATTCCGTATTTCTCGTTTAAAAGGCTTAAGGCCAACAGCTTTACAGGTTCCTTAACCTCCTCATCCTGGAAGGGAAGGGAGCCAACCACAATATTCAGTTCCTCTCCCTTTAATCCGTCCTTTAAGGGACGCTCATTCTGCTTGGCGGCCAGATGGGGAAGCAGGTCCGTCACGCAGAATACCGGCTCCTTCTCATCCTCTCCAATGGAAATCTCCACGGTCTCTCCGTCTTTCTTTACCACCACGCCGTGCATGGCCAGGGGAATGGTACCCCACTGGTATTTGCGGATACCGCCGTAATAATGGGTTTTAAAAAATGCGATATCCTCCTTTTCGTACAGAGGATTGGGCTTTAAATCCAACCTGGGGGAATCAATATGGGCACCGTTGATTCTCAGGCCCTGGTCCAGAGGCTTCTTTCCAAATGTGGTGGCAATCAGCGATTTACCGCGGTTCACATAATACACCTTATCTCCGGGCTCATAGGATTCCCTGGAGTCAAAAGGCTTATAGCCTGCCTTTTTAAGCATCTTTACAGCTTCCTTCACACACTCCCGCTCGGTCTTTCCCGCATCCAGAAATTTCTTATAGCCCTCACAGTATTTAAACGCCTTTTCCGCCTGCTCCGGTTTATCCTTTCCAATATGAGGGAACGCCCATGTAAGCTGTTCCTGTAATTCCTGTCCTTTTGTCTTCTTAGCCATTATTATCCTCCTGGTATATTTTATTTCTATAATCTGATGCTTTACTGACTTAAGCTATGACGGTTCCTGCTTCTATAATTCAAATGTCCGCTTCCCTCCGCCGCGCAGATCCGCCTCTCCCCATCCGTTTCTTCCCGCCGCCCTGAGGCGGCTGTGCTTCACATCCAGCAAAAGCGCGGAGGACTGGGCATCACCGGACCTGGCGGAGGCATCTATCATCTTCTTTATCTCAGTGTCTCCCAGCCGGGCCGACCGGGCCATGAAGCCCAGGATATCCCTCTCTCTCCGTTCAATCAGTCCTTTTGTGCCTTCCCCGGCATGAATCCTTACATAATCCCAGTACTCATCCTCTGCATCTTCCCTTAACCCATAGGGCCAGTACAGACGGTACAGGGCCAGGCGCACCGCCAGCTCCGGTTTTTCCTGGACCTTTACATGTGGAAACAGCCTGTCATATTCATCGAAACGGAAGTCCCCTCCGTCAAAACAGTACCGGTACATATGGCCGCAGCCGTGCATCTCCCTCATGATGATGCGGGCCGGTGTGTTTTCCACGGACTCCTCAAAGAATTCCGGAAATATAAGCTTTGCCAGGAGCGTCCCCGAACCGGACCTGTAATTTACGGACAGGGTCTGGTGAAGCTCCGACAGGATGTCCTTAAAGCAGGACTTCCTGCCCTTGGCAATACGGATATCCAGGCATTCCAGGCCTGTACAGCCGGTAAATACCCCGGCTCCCCAGTCCTCCACGGCACTGCTGCATGAAAGCCTCTTCAGGCCGTAGCAGTTGTAGAAGCCATAGGCCCCCACCTTCCTGATTGTATCCGGCAGGCTGATTACCTCCACCCGGCTGCCGCAAAGCTCCGGCTCTCCCTGGTACTCACCGGGCGGCGGTTCCCGCCTGCGGACTGTATCTGAAAAAAGGTAGGCGGCCAGCTCTGTCACCGGCATGCCGTCAGCCGTCCCCGGAATCTCCAGAATTTTATCCAAACCATAACAACGCTGGAGGCAGATCCCGTCCAACGTTTTTTCATATAATATTCTCATGGTATCAGTTTAATCAGTTTAGTGGATTTTTTCAAGACTATTTTACTTCCAGCAGGTATTCCCATACGGATGACCGCCATTTCACTGACTCCCCAACCGCCTGACTCCATTTTCCGATATCACTATATCCATCATCTGGTCGTGGGGCTCCATAGGTATGTCCGCGCGCATGATTCGTTCCCTGCATATGACTGCCTTCACGGCCCGGGTCCCGCCCAGATAGCGGTCATAGTACCCGCCGCCGTACCCCAGCCGCCTGCCGTCGTAACTGCATGACATGCATGGCACAATGGCCAGATTGATTTCCTCCGGCTGTATGACCGGAGCATGTGCTCCCGGTTCCAATATACCGTATTTTCCTGCCTCCAAATCCCGAAGGCTCCTGATTTCACGTACCTCCATGATCCCTCTGGCAGTACACTTGGGAACACCCACCCGTTTTCCCTGCCTTAAAGCCTCCTCCAGTATGGGCGCTGTATTAATCTCACCGCTGGTTCCCACAAAGCAGAACAGAGTCTCCGCCTGCTCATATTCCGTCAGCCCGGTCACATGCCGGAATATCTGAAGGTCCGCCTCCTTTGTGTACCCTTCATCCAGCGCTGCAACCGCCTCTTTTGTCTCTCGACGCAATGCTTTTTTCCGGTCTTCTGATGTTTCAGATCCTCCAAAGCCATAGATGCTTCCCCTCCCTGTCAGTATGATTTCTTCTATTTTATAGACCACATATCCTGCGTCCTTAACAGCCTGTTTAAACTCATTGTTTCCGTACTTCTGTTTCATCCGCACCAGAGCCTCGCCTTTTTCCAGGTCCACCTGGGCCCACACCCCTTCCAGGCTGTTGAGGGCATTTTCCACATGGCCGGCACAATTACCGCAGGACATGCCGTCCACCTTGAGAATCCGTGAATAGGGATAATGGGACTTATCCTTATCACTGACTTTGATTTTTTTCACCGATGCCTGGGACGAGACCCCGCAGCACCCGGAGGTTAGTTTTTTGGCGTAGCTCTTGAGCCCAATGATTGCAATGACAATCAGAACTGCACATATAATGGCTGTTGACATAATATCATCTCCCTTTTGCTTAGCTGATGTGTGGTTTATGTGATAAGATTAGCATTGGCTAACCAAAATGTCAATTCCTTCCTTCTGCAATCTTTTATTTCCGCATTCTTCCCATCCCACAAAGCAAACATGTCCTGAAAGCCCGCCCTCCATATAAAAGGCAGCTTCCAGGACACCCAATCTTACTCTGCTGGCTCTGCGCCTGCGAATATTTCTTAACACACAACTATTTCTCTTTCATCATAGCCTTAACAAGGGCAGCCCCCGCAAACAGCATAATGAATATAAAGGGGAATGCCGCCGCAAGCGAAATTGTCTGAAGCGGTTTCAATCCACCCGCAATCAGAAGTCCCACAGCCAGAAGAGACTGTACAACGCCCCACAGAACCTTTCTTCCGTTCTTCGGATTCAGGTCTCCCTTGGATGAGAACATGGCAAGCACAAAGGTACCGGACAATAAGGACTGCATCTGTCTGAGCTGTCCACAAATGCAGCATGGAACCCGGGCTGAATCCATCCTCCATATTATCCCTCAGCATATCATCCTCCATGGGCATATTCCTGACTTTTAGCTATATTTTCAGTGTACATTGTTTTATAATATTTGTCAAAAAGAAAACGAAAGCCCTTTCCAGTCCAATGTTCTACCATATGTCCCGGTTTCATATAGTGTAACAGGAGGTGCATATGAATATTTCACAAACAATAGCCGGGATTCTGTTCGTATCCGTACTGGGGACCCTTCTCCATTTCACCTACCGCTGGTCCGGCCGCAATCCTCTCATCGGCCTTATTGCCCCTGTCAATGAGTCTGTCTGGGAACATATGAAACTGCTGTTTTTCCCCATGCTCCTGTTTGGTCTATGGAGCTTAAAGGGCGTGACCGACGCCTGCCGCTTATCTGCATTTCACGCAGGACTGCTTATGGGAACGCTCCTGATGCCAGTGCTGTTTTACTCCTATACAAGCGTGCTGGGACGTAGCATTTTGGCTGTGGATATAACACTATTTTACATTTGTGTAATTGCTGCATTTCTCATATACCGCGGACTGTCAGGGAGCTGTCTTTTGGAAAAATACAGTCATATGACATCCATGACCGTGTTTCTTTTATTGATTTGTTTTCTGCTGTTTACTTATTTTCCGCCGGGATTTTCTATTTTTAAGGATCCGGAAGGGTGACGGAGGTATGACGGCAGAATGACGGCGAAACCAAAATTTTAACGCCATTAAATACTGACTGGAATGGGACTTTGAAATAGCCGATATCACCCGTAACAGAACTTCGAAATAGCCCGTTATCGTCCATTTTGGAATTTATAAACTGTCTGTAATTATACGCTGATTTGCGTAAGCTAATGCCCGTCCGGCCATGCTGCATAATCTTAGAATGCAGTATGGCTGACGGGCATTGCTATTTCGCCATTTATGCAGATTATAATGACATTATACACTGTAAATACAGGTTCTGTATTCTCATAATACGGTCCATTCATACCCGTCAAACCGGTCGATTCATTTTACCGGACCGGCTCGTAATCCACGGCGGACTCCTGGCCGGTGGACTCCAGTTTGAATATGACAGGCCGCAGTCCGTCATTGCAGCTGCATATGGCGACTCCCGGCTTTCTAATCCAGTCTCCGTAATAAAACAGTTCATTTCCCGCACCATGGGCCAGGGCAAATACGTACTGATAAATGGCTTTCCATGCCTCATCACAAAGCCCTTCAGGCTTTGCATAATCCGCATAAAATACCTGCCCTTCCTTCATCATGGGACAGGCAGTCAGGCCCTCTGCCCCGTATTCCCGGGCCAGTTCTTTGTCCAGGGTGGTTTTTAAAACAGTTATCTTTTCTTTCCTCATGTTCCGAACCTCCTTTGTCACTGCGGTTACCCGATGATATAATATCCGGACAGCTTAAACCTATTTTTGGATGATTTGCGTCCATTCCCTTGATTTAAAGTATTCATTGATATGGTATTCCTGTTGTCCCATATCGTTTCTGGGTTTCCCCAATCCATCTTTGATATAACCCCTTCTAAAAGCTATGGTAATGAGACCATTTGATTCCAGCATAAGCCTTCTGATTGCCTTTAGAGGCGCGTGCCTGCTTTCTTGTAAGAGACTCCTGATAGGATTCCTCAATGGCATTGGCAAACATCTCTTGAAAAAGTTTTCATGCAAAGAAAGACCAGCCGTTCATCTCCTACTGATCTTTACAAGTCTCTCCCATATATGATTCAGAAAATCCCGATACCCGCAATATGTATCTTCAAAACTGCAGCACACTTCCTCCTGCATCCGCCTGCAGCCTCCACCGCAGAGCTTCCGGTATCGGCAATCGCCGCAAAGTACGGGGAGCTTCTCCCTCTTTTTGCATGCCGATACAGCTGAACGTTCGTAGACTGTACGCAAAGAGTCCCGCGTCAAATTACCTACTGCAAAAGGATCCAGGCAGTAAAAATCACAGGGATACACGGTTCCGTCTGCCTCCACAACAATCTGCGGCTGGCAGTATCCGCCGATTCCGCAAGCTGTTACAAGCCCTCTGGAAAGCAGCTGGACCAGATCATCAAACAGCTTCACGCTCCGGTACTGTCCGTCACAGAGTTCCTTATACCATAAGTCAAACAGTTCCTGATAAAATGATGCAAACCGCTCTGGCGTCAGCGCAAACGCTTCCGTTTTGGAACACGTAAGATCACGCAAGCATGGAGTAAACTGAACGTATTCAATTCCAAGCTTTTTAATTTCATTCCAGACCTGTTTCGGATGTCTGGCTATCTGCCGGGTTAATGTGCATAGTACATTGTATTCCACACGATACCGCGTAAGCCGCCTGATCGTTTCCACCACACGACGGTATGTTCCATTCTTTTTTTCGTCCGTCCGCGCATGATCATGTGCTTGCGAAAGAATATCACAGGAAATTCCAATCAGAACATGATTCTCTGTCAGGAATTCACACCACTCCTCATTCAAAAGAAGGCCGTTGGTCTGAATCGTGTAAAAAATCTGCACCTCTGTTTTCTTTTGCTTTATATACTCAGTCAGATTCCGGTAAAAATCAAGCCCTGCAAGCGTTGGCTCTCCGCCCTGAAAGGACAATGTCAGCCGGTCTCCGGCTTCCAGTTCAGTCAGAATGTGATCGAGCACTGATCTGGCAACCGACTCCGTCATAATCCCAAAGGAGGACACCTCCCGCAAACTGCTGATATCATCATAAAAGCAATAGCTGCAGCGGAGATTACAAAGTGACGATGCCGGTTTCAGCATCACGGTAAGCTGTTTCATCTTATCTGCACCTCTTATCTGATCACCCTGATCGATCTTCCCTCATAAATGCGCGGCTTCATCAGATACGAATATCCATTATCCGAATAATCCTTCTGTCGGATCATCTGCATCAACCGGCTTCCGACCAAAACTCCCATTTCATAACCAGGATGGATCGAGCAGGTAATGCCTGTTTCTTTCCAGTCCTTATTGGAATAATCAAAGCAGACAAGGGAATAATCCTCCGGAACATTCTTTTTCATCTCCTTCAGACTGGCCAGTACAGACTGCAGGATCATATAGTTACAGCAGACCACGGCAGTACATTTTTGCAGACTCTTTAAAAATTTTCCAATCTCCTTATAAAAGCCGTCCGAATGCGCTTCATTGGAAATGCACCACTTCACATAATCGTCTTCAAATACAATCCCGGCGCTTCTTAATGCACTCACATATCCTCTGAATTTTTCAATACTCTGATAATTATCGTACACAAAGATGCCGGCTATATTTTTATGCCCTGCTTGAGTCAGCAGTCCGATCAGTTCCCGAGCACATTTATAATCATTATTGATCACACGGGGGTACTTTAACTCTTTGTAATAGTTGTTATAAAAAATCACCGGGATTTTTTTGGAATAAATGTTCCGATAACAGTCCAGATTGGGATTTAAAAGACTTGCCTTCACACCATCCACAATAAACCCATCAAAGCCCTGATGCGCTACCACATCCAGACAGTTCCGCTCACTGGAAAATTTATTGTCCGTAAAGAATGTCTGCAGATCTGCATCCGTATCGGTCAGTACTTCCCGAATCCCGTCAATCAGACCGGAATTCGCGTTGGAATCCTGGCCCTGCAGAATCAGTCCGATCTTCAGACAGGAGTTTTGCAAACCGACTCGACTGGATAGCGCAGTCGCTTTATTAATATAGGAACCGCTCCCTTTGACCCGGATCACAATTTTTTCCTCTACCAGTCTCGCCATGGCCAGCCTGACTGTATCCCGGCTGACCTGAAACTGACGGCAGAGTGCATTCTCAGACGGGAGCCTCAGATTCGCCGAAAATTTATTTTCGTCAATATACGCGCGAAGCCGGTTATAAATGATGTCTGACTTCTTTTTGTTAGTAGATAACCCTGTATTCAATGCACTCCTCCCGCCAGTTCTTTTTCAATTTTCCTTCACACTACAGATGGAAGTTCTGCCATTTTCAAACATTATTCCCCATCTACAATGCGCGGACGGCTATGTTCCGCCTTCTCGATCCATCCAAGCAGTTTCTCCCGCAGCTCCAGCCGGACCTTGTCATATGCCGGATCATGGATCAGATTATTCAACTCATATGGATCCGTCCTCAAATCATAGAGGAAATCATCCGCATACAGATCCGATGCTGCACAAGCACCTCCATCCTTATCCGGTGCATAGACAGAATACAGATAATACCTGGTTCGGATACATCTTCCAACACGGCTCTCTGAAATCTGCGAGAACACCTCATCAGGTCTATTATCTGTCTTTCCGCAGACCACGTCAAGAAGATTCTCCCCGATCATGGCGTCCCCCACATCGACACCGGCAATCGCCAGAATCGTCTTTGGAAGACTCTCCGTGCTGACCAGCTCCTCTACTTCCTTTCCGCCCTGATAGGCACCCCCCGCTATAACAAGCGGTACATGAGTCGCCGCCGCATGGCAGGTACGCTTGTAATCGTCGTAGCCATGCAGATGACTGTCTGTATTTCTTGTCATAAAATGGGAACCATGATCTGATGCAAAAATGATGACGGTATTCTCATACAGATGCTCTTCCTTCAGTCTCTCAATCAGACGCCCCAGATTCTCATCCAGGCTTGCACACTGTCCCAGGTAATCCGGATACTCTTCTGCCGCATTTCCCTTTAACGCTGCCAGATCTCCCGGAAGGACAAAATTCTTGTATTTTTCTTTGGATCCATGCGGTCCTTCATAATGCTTGTGATCATTCTGATGATGCGGTTCAATCTGGGAAATCGTCATAAAGAACGGTTTTTTCCGGTCATACTGATCAAAAAACTGCAGCGCCATATCCATAATGCAGTCTGCCCGGTAGCCTTTAAAATCGATGCGGTTATCATTTTCATCAAAGACATAACCGTCATAACCATGAGAAGTAAATTCCAGAACATCCGCCGTTCTCCAGAATCCGGTATAGCCGCCGCGCAGCTCTTTCGGAATGGCTGTAATGGTATGATCAATCACCGGAGCTTTCTCAAGTTCTCCATCACTTGCCAAATGCCATTTTCCAATGTAGGCTGTCTCGTATCCAGCCTCCTCGATATAATCTGCAAGTGTTTTTACACCTTTTGGAAGCATAATATTATTCCGAAAGCACCCAGTCTCCGTAGGATATTTTCCCGTCTGAAACAATGCACGGCAGGGTCCGCAGACCGGCTGCGGAGAATAAGCGTGATCAAACTTTACGCCTTCCTTTGCGAGGCTGTCCAGATTCGGCGTAATGTCCAGAGGCTGTCCGAAACAGCCGCAGGTATCCGCTCTCTGCTGATCTGTAAAATAAAAGATAATGTTTTCTCTCATGGTTTAAACTCCTAGTATAATAATGGTGTAGTCAAGAGTGACTACTGGTTAATAGTTACAAAGTCAAATTTAAATATATTTGTATAGATGCCGAAGGAGGATACGCCATCTGCGCCGCTGCAAGGGATGCCTCTGTATTTGGGCGCGCCCTGCCCAGCAATGCACTCCGCATCAAGATGTACACAGAGAAGCATCTGGACTCCATACTGGAAGAACTGCACAAAGCTGTAGACAAGCTGCAAGGGAAGCCTGTTTATGAACGCATTAACCTTCTTCAATCCCTTCGTGGTGTCGGCTTTTTAAGTGCGGTTGTCCTAATTGCGGAAATGGGCTCCTTTGACCTGTTCCCTTCACCCAAGAAGCTCTACGCTTACTTTGGGCTTGATCCGGCTGTAAAACAGTCTGGCAAGTTCAACGGGGATAAAGTCCATATGTCGAAGCGGGGTTCAAGCCTTTATTTACGATTATTACATTCGCAAATGTACCTGTAAGAAAAAGAATGTTGCTGTTGGCGCGGTCATGCACAAGATCTGTAACATTATTTTCGCCATGCTTAGGGATAACAAGCCTTTTGACATCATCACGCTCGAAGAGCACTGCAGCCGCTATGCGGCAGAACATCTTTTTCAAATCATTCCTTGACATTTCTTAGCTGGACTTTCCGGGCATTGCGTTCCATAACTTTGCTTCTCACAATCATAGCCACTGCACCAACGATCAGCGCAATAAAAATCAGACAGTACGGACTGCTTACAAAAATGGATGGATTTCCTTCTGAGATCAAAAGCGCACGGCGGAAATTAGTTTCTGTCATATTCCCAAGCACCAGACCGAGGAGAATCGGAACTGTCGGGAAATCAAGCTTATACAAGATCCAGGCAATCACGGCAAATGTCAGCGTTACTGCTACATCGAAGTAGGACTTATTCACCGAATAAGCTCCCGCAAAGCAGAAAATCACAATGATCGGTGTAAGTATTTCCTGCGGGATAGAGACAACCTTAGCAAACAGTTTCGTCAGATATTTTCCCTGCAGCAGCATGAAAAGGTTTACAAATAAAAGCCCGATCATGATCGCGTACATAATATCTCCCTGTGTCGTAAAGAGGCTTAAGCCAGGATTCAGTCCATTGATCATCAGCGCGGACAGCATGATGGCCACGCAGCCGTCTCCCGGAATTCCGAGCGTAAGCAGAGGAATGAGCGTTGCACCGGTTACTGCGTTGTTTGCGCTTTCCGCAGCAGCAATTCCTTCTACCGATCCGTGTCCGAACTCTTCCTTGTGCTTCGACATATTTTTCGCCACGTCATAGCTGAACCAGGATGCCATAGACGCTCCGGTTCCGGGAATGATTCCGATAATCGTGCCTATAATCGAGGAAATAAATGCCGGGCGCACCATGCGGCGGTACTCATCTTTACTGATTTTTCCATCATCTGCAATTCTGGACGTATCCAGCTTTAAACGATCCGGCTTCAGTTCTGCCTTTTTCAAAATCTCAATCAGCGCAAACAGGCCGATCAGGCAGATTGCAAGATCCAGCCCCAGATACAGTCTGGAAATGCCAAAGGTAAAACGGTCATAACTGGTTTGCGGATCCGCTCCAATACAGGAAACAAATAGACCGACACAAGCTGAGATGATTCCCTTAAGCATGCTCTTTCCGGAAATTCCGGCGATGATCGTAAGACCGAAGACACAAACCAGAAAATATTCTGCCGTTCCGATGTTTGCTGCAACCTTCGCCACCTGCGGTGCTAAAAACAAAAGCGTTAAAGCGGAGAATATACCTCCAAATGTAGATGCATACAGAGCTATCTTCAAGGCCGCCTTTGTCCGTCCTTTTTCTGACAGTGGATGTCCGTCCAGCATGGTGGTGGCTGCATGCGGTGTTCCCGGCGTATTGATCAAAATTGCAGATACGCTTCCGCCGTAACCTCCCGCGCAGTAAATTCCAAGCAGAAACATCATGCCCGGGATCGCTGTCATCTTGTAGGTAAACGGCAAAAACAGGATAATGCATAAGATTACGGTAAGTCCGGGAATTGCAGCAAACACAGAGCCGATAAACACCCCGAGATTCATCCAGATAAAGTTTTCCGGTGTAAACAGCATTTTCAGCGCCGGTCCGATATAAGCACCCATCTCACATTCCTCCTCTAAAATTTTACGTTCAGTCCAAAACAGAACACCGCCCAGATCATCACAGCCAGCCCCAGCGTAATCACATAATAGCTTTTTTTCCGGCACCGGAAATAAAGCAGGAAACTGACTGCACAGAAAACAGCGCCCAGCACAAACAGATCCGTTACTTTGCAGATCAGATAAGTCATAATGAGGATGCCGAGAATTAACAATGCCTTGATCTCTGTCAACAGATGAAACGTATACGTCTGAACCGGTTCCTTTCTCAGCAGCTTTGAAACATTCTGAATGATCAGAATTAAGCTGCAGATCATCATGAGCAAAAATAAAAGTCTTGGAAATACTCTTCCATTTACAACATCACTTTCCGAAACAGAGACCTGTTCCGGCATGATCAGAAACAAAAATGCCCCCAATGCAAAAAATAATATGGCTCCGACCAGATCGGTCGGAATTGTAAATTGCTTTTCCTTTAATCTGGATGCGATCTGATCCAGTTTCTTTTCCTGCATCGTTTTCCTTCCTCCCGTTATTGCAATGAATATGTCTCACGGCTGACATAACATCAGATCGCCGCGGCTAAGTGTAAAATGAGAATGCTGCTGTTACACAGCATCCTCATGATTATGATATTTCCTTCACTGGTTACTGTACAACCAGATCCTTGTATTCGTTTACAATGCTCTTTACGTTTTCAATGTGTTCCAAAACCTGATCATTGGTCATGGTGTCTACCTCCAGAAGCATGGTATCCGCCAGCCACTCGCTGACACTCTGGTCTGCAAGGATTTTGTCATAGAGTTCTTTTAATGCCGCAATCTTCTTTGCATCCGTACCTTTGCGTGCAAGGATCAGGCAACGGTTTCTGAAGTAAGGATATCCGTACTTACCGACACCTTCCACTCCTGCAAACGGACCGTCTGCAATATCCTCGCCATCAAAGGCACAGACAATGCTGACACCATTCTGCTGATAGGTCTCTAAAATCTGGGACTGATGGGATACTGCAAAGTTTGTCTCTCCCTTTGCCACAGCTTGGGCTGCCTCAGCCGCTGAGCTGTACGCAACGATCTTGATCTGGTCTCCATAGCCCATGGATCCAAACAGTGCAGCCGCCAAAAAGGCCTCCGATCCGGTTGCTCCGTTTGTTGCAATGGAAATCTGATTTCCCTGATCCATGTAAGACTTTAATTCATCGATAGAAGTGATTCCAAGCTTTGCATCTGCCGACATGACAAATACGGAGGAATACAAATTTTCAACAAATTCAAAATCGTCATAACTGAACTGCATCTTCGCCGGATCCAGAATCGAGGTAATGGAAAAAAGACCTTCTCCTGCAAATACCAGTTCCGAATCATTTGCTTTTGTTTCTGCCACCCAGCTGTTTACCGTTGCCGCATCCCCTTTTACGGCATCCGCCACCAGTACAATCTTGTCTGAGTAAGTGTTTGAAAGACTGGCTGCTTTCTGGCTTACCATGGCTGCCACACCAGATGGCGCCCACGGACAGGTAACCGTCCAGGTTTCCGTCTTTTCGGAACATCCTGCAAGAGACATGACTGCAGTCAAAGCAGCCAACCCAAGTGCTAACATTTTTTTCTTCATGACCCTTCTCCTTTTGTTAATTTTGATTTTTTCATACAACAGTTTCTTTTTTATTAGTTCAAGATTAACATACGTTTTTTTTACTTTCAACAACTTCATTCTATTTTTTCACAAAGCTGTAGGTTTTGCAGCTTTATGTGCAAAAGCTGTAGGGGATTTTGATAATTATTAGACACATTGTCACAATAAAACTTCGAAAGACAGCGAAGCCGCCACTTTCATGACCCCCGCCAGCCCATAACCCAAATCGGATTCATCTTACACTTCTGCAGCAAAACCAGGCATACAGCGAAGATGCCTGCCAGCACTCAGTTGGTATGTACTAGGGCGATCTGCTCTGCGCTTCCCCAGAATACGGAAATCAGAATGAGGATCCCGGCAGATCCGATCATAGCTACCACAGCCGGACGAAGAGAATTCAGGATTCCCTGCAAAAGCTTCATATTCTTGTATAAGATAGAACGTAAGTAGGTAATCATCCGTACCTTGATTTTTCAAAATAAGCCGCCCCAAAAGGGCGGCTCAAATTTTATTCTTTTGTTCGAAGTTCTTCCGGAAGTTCGCCCGACCAGGGCAGAAGCCGATCCAGGTCTTCCGGCTTCGGGAACGGGTCCATCCGCCGCAGCTGATCCAGAACGTATGTAAGATAAAGATAGGGTTTCACACCATTTAAAAGCGCTGTCTCTGTGATACTGTAAACCACGGCGCTGGCACCGATTCTGGCCATGGCCTGATATGCGACCGTTTCTTTCAGCTGCTCCTTCGTGAAATCCTTTTTCAGTGCGGTAAGCGCTGCGTCAAACCGGCGTCTGGCATGGGTAAAGCATCCGGAAACGATGATGGAATCCTTCAGCCCATGATATGCCTGATAACTATCGCAGGTAAGATATCCCTGAAACTGGTCTCCCAGGAAGTTCGCCGGATCATAACCGGCGCGTGTCCGCTCATAATCAAAAAGAACCATCTGCGGGGCTTCGCTGTAACGGTCTGTCAGATAAACCCACATCCAGTTTTGAGTGGACCCTTGCTTCTCCGATTCGCCGATTACCTGAAGACGTGTCTCATCGCAATGGATATATCGGCTTTTCAGGAATTCTTCCTTCATCCGGTCATAGAGCCGTTTCAGGTATCTGTCTGCGCAGTTGATGATCCAGTTTGCCATGGTCTTTGTTGACAGCTTTAAATCATATCCTGCGAATTCCCGTTCCTGTCTTGCCAGCGGCATGCCGTTGACATATTTTGCATTCATGATACCCGCAACCAGAGATGGAGTGGCGATTCCTCTCATGTTTTGAAAAGATGTATCAGAAACTATAAAGGCTTGCTCTATGCAGTCTACATATTCGGTGTCATAAGAATAGGGAGGCTCCTTTTTTAATTGGAAGAAAATATTAGAAATAAAATCAATGAAATCTAAAAAATATGTTGTCTGACAAGATGCTATAAAAAACTCAATTTGTTTTTTCTTATCATTAAAATATCCTTTGCTGGGTACTAAACTTTTAGTTCCGATTTCTCGTGAAAAAGTAGCACTGATACTTTATATTCATATACATCTGGTAATTCGTTAGGATTAGCATTTCTTTCTGAATAGAGTTTAAACATATTAATACCTCCAATACAATATATTATAATGTAATTATGTGAAATATAAAAGAGCCTTTATAAATTCGTTTTTCCATCATTGAAAGATAGAAAATAATTTGCTAAAATATCCGTAGGGAACAATCATGTTATTACAAGGTGTTGGCCTTCCATTTTACATAAGATGGGAGGTGGTGCGAATGAAATTTGACTTCAAGGACTTAATGGCCTTTGGTATGTTCATTCTCGCATTACTGACCTTTATCTTAAAGATTAGTCAGTAGCGTTTTCTTAATCCCGGAAACGGGTACAGAAAAACCACCCTTGTAAACTTGGCCGTTAAAAGGGTGGATTTTTCTATCGTTGATATAGGCCAACCTCTTGTACGAGGTGGTTGTTCCTTTTTTATTACACTTCTATTATAATCAATCCACCTATGAAATTCAAGTGATTCTTAAAAAATCCTCGTTAAATCGTCACGCCAGCGATAACAATTCACCTATATTTCACCTCATATCCATCAAAAGCGCCCTATTTTCTAGCCGCCGCCCACGAACTGATTTTTGCGTTGGATCTTCCGCAAATGTTCCAAAATCAGCTGATCGTTCAGTTTCGGAACAATCTTCTGGTTACTCCACCCCCAATTTGCTCCTGAGAATATACCATATAAAATCTCCGCATCAGTTTTAAATTCTCTGCAGAATAGCCTTTGCCATAATTTTTTGTCAGGAATTTAGATAATTCCTTTAAAAGCTGCCTGCCATAAGCGGCACGATTCTCCCCATTCTGCTCTTCCTCGACAATCTTTCTGCCGATCTCGTAGTATGCGTAAACTGATACTCTTATATCCATGCCAGGGGGTCCCGCTTGTCATAATACCACCTCGCCACTATCGCTTCCTCTTTCTAGTATAAATGTTTTTAAATAAATTTATGTTATTCCCCTTTTATGGTATACTCTTATTTATACCAAATCCGGAGGAAAGAACTTATGCCTAAAAACGCAAATTCAATTTCGCTTACTGATGACGAGTTGCGATATCTGACATCAGTCACTCAAAAAGGAACGGTTCAGGCCAGAGTTTATAAAAGAGCAAAAATACTTCTCTTAAAATCCCAGAGGCTTTCCAATGAGTTTATTGCGGCCTATTCCAACAAAACGAAAAAGGAAAGGCCAAAAACAAGCTGAATCATAAAGCTATTTAATGTTAACTATACTAGTACAGCATTGCCAAAATAATAATGAATAGACGTTGCTTTTTTATTGTAGT
>OWIH01000093.1_pt1 | contig 52345 bp, 38 predicted proteins | sample 1732891 | NCBI WGS metagenome assembly OWIH01 (sample SAMN05065765, study PRJEB22554) | human gut metagenome | biome: ENVO:2100002; feature: ENVO:00000062; material: ENVO:00002003 | host: Homo sapiens | place: USA
GACTACAATAAAAAAGCAACGTCTATTCATTATTATTTTGGCAATGCTGTACTAGCGCCATGGTCGGACCGTGTTCAGGAAATATGCAGGTGACCATTATTATAGCTACATGTGCGGAATTGCTCCGGGGCTAAACGCCCCGGATTTTTTTAGTTACACCCTTAAATTAAGCGCTTACGAATTTCACAACCGAAATGGTATAAGTGATCGAATGAAAAATACTGGAAAGAAAAATAGGATTGCAAGTCCCAACCAACAATCTTTTCTATTGCGTATAAAGCCTCCATATCAAACAGGCTTAATTGTACTGGCTGCTCTTTTCTCTCCTTTTCTTTTAGCCGACGCAGATTTTCCAGTTCCGCTATCCTCTCTGGTCCCAGCCATTTATCTGCATGGCGCCGGTCTGTGCTGTATTCCTCCAGGCTCTCATATCCGTTCTCCAACAGTTTCTTTTCCAGGCGCCTGACTGCGGACTCCCGTGACTGCCGCCGTCTCTCCCGTTTATTCTCTGAATCCCGTTTTTCCATATCGGAATCATGCACGATCTGGATTCCGTTCCGGATATCCTCCAGGTCCTGCATCAGATCCCGGCTTTCCCTGCGCTCTGCACGGACGTTCTGGATCTCAAAGGAAAAATACCGGCCGTGGTATTCGGAGAAAAACAGTTCCGTAAAATAATGGTTCCGCACTTTCTCCTTTATCCTGTCCTGGCAGAGCCTGGCGCATATCTTACAGATGTCCATGCTCACCGGATGGTCAAAAATCTTTTTCCCTTTGATGATCCGGGTGTCCACCTGCCCTTCAAACAGCGTACCGTTCAGGTCATTTCTAAGATAGGATATCTTTACATCATAAAATACATTCCCCCTTTTCTTATCCAACTCATGCCCCAGGACCGGGCACATCCCTGCACATCTGTTCCGTCCGCAGTCATAAGGGTCATAGTTCATCTCCCATTCCAGCGTATCCCGGTTGAACCGCATATGCTCCCGGCAGACACGTCCTTTCTTCTGCAGTTCAAAGCTGATCTCCTGTCTCCGTATCTCATCGTCATGCAGTTTCAGGATATGTTCCACACTCCCCTCATAACAGTATTCTTCCTCCGTCATATGGACCTCGCAGTCATAACGGAGTACGCCATGCTCCTGGAGATATTCATGTTTCAGCTTACATTCTTTCTTTTCATAAGGGCAGTGGATGGTAGCCATATCATTTTCAAAAGTCCACTCAATCCCCATGTAACTCATGTTGCTGTGGCACTGGAGCCCTTTGCACTGCAGGCCGCAGGGCGTCTTAAAGGTCTGCTCAAATATCCACCATCTTTTATAGGTAAAGCCCCCATCATAATTATCAAGAGTCTTTTCCTGCCACATGGGTACGTCAACCCTTACATAGTCCGGATGGTGCTCTGCAATATATCCTTCCTCCAGCAGCCGTTTTGTCAAAGCATTGTATTCCTCATGTTCTTTTTCTCTCATTCTGTTCCTCCTTACAGTCCCTGGCATGGGCGCATACCAAAATAGTCTTCCATGCGGCCCCGCAGTCTTTCTGCCGACATATCATATTCCCCGGCAATACAGGATTCGCAGCACGGATATTTGTACGCCAGGGTTTTCGATAACCGGGCATCCCAGCTGTTTAGCTGCCTGCCGCATTTGTTACAGTCCTGATCCAGCCATCTTATTTTCTGCAATCGATCTTCACCTTCCTTTCTTTCTTCCTTGTGAATGTTGTTCTATCCCTATATGCCTTCCGGCTTTCAGGCAGCAAAAAAGCAGGAATGACTTTCTTATTCCTGGCATCCGCAGTTTCCTGTGAACCTGTGTCATTCCTGCTCTGAAAAGAGATAATAAAATTTTCCAAAATAAAAACCAGCGGTATATCACTTACAGGGCGTAGTGATACTGCTGGCACGGTCATACAAACTTAACAGCGTGTGCAATGCGGAAGTTTGCCACATGCAGGCAATTCCGGCTATATCCATAAAAGGATGCGCACAAAAATCAATTACAAGGGAAGTGTAACACAAGATATGGAATCAGTCAATGCTTCTTAACTATATATACTACAAAAGAAATTTAAAAAAATTCTGATTCTTGCAGAAATATATGATTTCCATCCTATTTTATTATTATATAGGTCATTTAAAAAGATGCCATAGAACGTACATTGACAATTTCACAGCATGGTACTGGGAGTTATACAGGTGCATGGGACAGGTCTGCCGTAAAAAACCTGCCCCTGCTTAATCGCTGCACAGCACGGCCTGAAAATACGCGGCGGGGACTCCGTCGCAGGAAGTGGCCCAGGGCGCCATGTGGATAAAGTCACATACCCACTGCAAAACCGCAGGATATGTGACTCTCGCGGCATTCGCCAAATGCCCGTGTGAACACGGCACCTGGCTCATTGCCCGCGGAAATATATTTTTTGCTAATTGCAGTTGAAATCTCAGCGGTTCACTTCGTATATTATATATGGAGAATATTTTCAAGGATTATGCTGATTCTGTTTTAGCTGCAAGGAAAGGAGTGTATATGGCAGCTGATGAAAAGATTATGAAAACGCCAGCCAGTAACGAGAAAAGGACTTATTCCGTCCAGGAGATTGCCGACATTCTGCAGATCAGCCGCAGTATGGCTTACAATCTCTGCTCCCAGTCTCTCTTTAAGACAGTCAGGGTAGGGAAGTATGTCAGGGTGTCAAAACCTTCCTTCGATGAATGGCTGGACAGCAAATAAAAAAGGAGAATCAGTATGGCATCTATTGTAAAAAGAGGAAAATCATATTCTGTTGTTTATTATCAGGGAACCGGAAAAAAGCGTCAGCAGGTCTGGGAATCCGGACTCAGTTATTCCACGGCCAAAAGCAGGAAGACCCAGATTGAACATGAGCAGGCGACAAATACCATTACTACAGTAGACAGCAAGGATATGACAGTCAGTGAATTTCTTTATGAGTTCATTGAAAAATATGGCCTGAAAAAATGGAGGGCATCTACCTATGACGGAAACAACGGACTGCTGGAAAATTATGTGCACCCCTACCTGGGTGACAAAAAGCTCCGTTCCATCAAGACAAAAACGGTAGATGACTACTATCATTTTCTGGAAACTGAAGCAGAGCCGGCTACGAATATGGGGAGGCCCATGCGGGAACACATCACGGCAGCTACCATCCATGATATCCATAAGGTACTGCGGTGTGCTTTCAATCTTGCGGTGCGTTGGGAATATATCAGCAAAAATCCATTCCTTAATGCAACCCTTCCGGAACATCACGAAAAGGAAAGGGTAATTTTGGAGCCGGAGCAGATTTTAAAGGTTCTGGAATTTACCAACCGTCCCGAATATTATGATTATTACTTAATCCACTGTGCGGTTCTGATTGCCATTGGATGTACCGTGCGCGGTGGGGAAATCGGCGGCCTGCAGTGGGACAAGATTAATTTTGAAAAGCAGATCATTTTATTTGACAGGGCAATCGACAGGGTATCCAAGAAGAATATGGATATGCCAAAGATGAACATTCTTTTCAAGTTCCCGAATCTTTATCCGGGAACCAAGACCATGATTGTTTTGAAACAACCCAAGAGTGACGACACGATACGGAATGTGGATGTTCCCCAGAGTGTTCTGAATGCACTGCTTGTATTGAAGGAAATGCAGGACAAGCTGAAAAAGGAATTAGGACCGGATGGCTACATGGATTATAACCTTACCATCTGCCAGGCCAATGGTCGTCCCATTATGACAGAACACCTGAATAAACGGTTTAAGGAAATTCTGACTGAAATGAATGACCCTGATATGGATCCCCAGGAAATTGTATTCCACAGCCTGCGGCACCCGTATGTCAAGCACACGACAAAAAATATAATCTTTGAAAAGCAGAAATCCCAATTCATCAAGTAATCTTTGATGAATTGGGATTTCTGTTTTTAGTCTTTTTCGTACCAATCGTTTGGTACAAGATTTTTGTCAATCGGCCACCAATTTTCGCAAATATATTCTCGGAAAGAAGCGTTGTTGAGGTCAGCGTGATCGACGATAATAACTTGTAATTTCCCCTCAAGTTCACTGGTTCGATCAACTATAAACCGATACATTTTATTGACTTCGTTCCAATCTATATTTTTTTCATCAAGCTCGGATGGAAAATAAACCTGCGAGGGTTGATCAAAAAACAGAAAGCTTGGAACCGGGCGATTTGTACCTATGAAGTAATACTGCAAAGCAAAATAAGCAATTAGATGAACGCCAACCCAGTTCGAACCACTGCCTAATTGCTTAAGTGGTACAGGTCTGTCCGGCTTGTCTACTACGACAGTTACCTTATTGAGGTCAAGCCGGTATGGACTATCACAGTGTTCAAGCTCCAGTTCTTTGGCCCATTTAGTCATATTTTCTTGTATACGAGAAAGCGCAGATTGCTTGCGATCCTCTACGGAATCTGCATCAAGAATTTCGTCAATTTCTTGGATTCTATCTTCAATGCTTTTAATAATTTGCTCTTGTTTATCAGACTCTGTATCATTTTCTACACTTTCAATCCACAAGCTGATTCTTCCAATTACTTTGCCTCGTCGAGCGTTTATGTCTCTTAGGTGTGTACGTTCGTCTTCTTGCTGGTATATTCCATCAATTTCAGATTGTAACCCTTTGATTTCTTCTAGTTTTTTTTCTCGTTCCTGCTCTAATCCAGAAATAAAAGAGCGGAGCTTTGGTTGTTCACGTGTTACATTTGATATTGATTTATCCAGATTGGCAATAGAGGCTTTTATCATTTCAACACTAGGGAGTGGATGTTCTAATGTCCCTGAGCATAATGGACACTTTCCGGGATTAAAGTCCAGTTGCTCAAAAAGCCCTATAGACTCAAGACGCACTTTTTGATGTTCTGCTTCACTTGAATATCCTGTGCTTTCTCCGATAAATCTTTTCGCATTGTCGATAGTAATTCCAATTTCATCGTAGTCACTTTGACACTCTTGAAATTTGCTCTGCAAAAAAGTCAAGCGGTCCATGCCATTACTAGGTTGTACTTGATTTGGAACCCAATTCATTGCTTTTTGCAGGGTTAAGTACATTTCCTGATAATCTTGATAATCTATCTGCATTGCTGGATCTATAAGTCCAACTCTGCGAGCTTCGCCTATAAGCGCGATTGCCCTCTCTGAGCCTCCTCCCATTAAATAACGATTTTCTTCGAGCTTTCGCTTTTCGATCTTCAATTTCCGTTTAAGAATGTTTCTTTCGTTTTCTAACGCAAGAGCTTCTTCGCTAACTGCACCTAAAAAATAAGGAATCGTGTCTTTGATTGCTTGGGTAATAAAATCTTCAGATTGGTGGTGAAACAAAAAGTTTTTTGCTGCAATTTCATCCTGTCCCTGAAAACAATAGTACAATGAATGCCGGATATTGGCGGCTAAGGGCAGTCTGCTCTGTCCTTCAGGCGGTGTATTAAGATTTTCTGATATACCAATTCTTCGAGTTAATGCTTCTTCAATTCCAGAAACATTGGTGTTTGGCGAGAAATTACACTGTTCCGGAACCTCTAAACTAGCACCTACTTCAATATAGCACGTTGTAGTTGTCTGTTGGCCCTTGTCAGGATTTTTTCGGGCAACAAACACTCGTTCTTTTTCAAACTGCAGGAGAAGGCCATACCACGCCACATTTTCGCGAACTACACCGTCAGCAATATTGCAAGAATTACCGCCTAGGCAATAATCAATAATATCTCCAACCGCAGATTTACCGGATTTTGATCTTCCCGTAATAATATTTACTTGTCCCAATTTGAAAGGCAAGTGTCGAACTTTCTGATTGTATCCGTAAAGCACTAATTCAAGTATCTGCATTATGGCCTCACCCCCAACACAATATATATTGTTTCTGTTTTCCCGGCTGAAGCAAACCATTTAGCTACGTGCTCAGCTTTTGTTAGGCATTCTTTTACTTCGGAATCTGCATACTTTGTTTTGCTCAGAGTGCGAGAAGTGGGAACAATTTCTAGTTCTCCGTTCGGTGTTAATACAATTTTACCAGTCTGAAGAAGAAACTCGATTGCTTCGTTTGAAATGGGAACCAATTCTCTTGTTCTTCGAGGAAAATCAATTAACAGTTGAGAATATTTTTGAACCCAGACCAATAACTGCGTACGACTACTAATGTTAATGCGCGTTTGTTTGTGCAGTACAAGTGGTAAAACTAAGTATATCAACGGAAATGGAAATGCCCTATTTAATATTTCATTATAAGTTTTGATAGTTGAATATAAAATTCTTCCGCAAAAAGCTGGATTAAGAAGGTATGCGACTTCATGTGTACGCATATCCCATTTGTTCACATAAATCGCCCCCCTTTATGTACAAAGCAGACCTTTCAGTCGCTCGAAAAAATCTACATGCCATCCTACTTTTAGTTTGTTGGCGAGCATATGATAGCTGCCTCTCATAACAAAAGCTTCTTCGCATTTGGGTCTAATACGAATATCTTTTTTTTCAATATCAGATAACAACTTACGCCCTGCTTTGGCTTTCTCTTCTTCAGTTAAAGATTTAATTTCAGCCAGATCATCTTGCATTTCACCAAAGGCATGGTCCCATTCATCAATTAAACGCTTCTCATATTTCTCAAGTTCGTTTACATATAACAGGTCATTTCTGACCCATGCAGCTCTTTGTTTAAAAGCGCGATAATAATCTCTTAATGCATTTTGCATACGATGACTTCCCAGACAAATCAGTTTCAGCTGTTCATAGAAGATTTTTTCACTTTCGCTCAAAGCATTTTCTTGTAGATCATCAACGTCAAAAAAGTCATCTATGGGCAGATTTTCATCAGAGTATTCCTGACTTACGGAAACAATAAACGAACGAACTTGATTTTGTGTAACAAAAATTGGGTCCTCAGAACAAAGGGCCTCAATTGCCTTTTTATACCACCAGCCCTCTAATCGTTCGTATATAAGATTTTCATATTTAGGAATACAACTATAGCGAATCTGCTTTTTTACAATTTTTTCTACATCAAGAATATTACTTGCACCATCGACAATATAAATATGTTCAAATAATTTCTTAACAGTCAATTGATCTGCACTTAAAAATGCATCGTAGTATTTTTTGTGAGCAGTATTTTGGGATTGCTTGCAAACATCTTTCAGTTTTGTATATGCTGTATTTGGATCTCGGTCATTTTGCCTCAAATACCCGGCGGCCGAATTTTTAGGTGCAATTGCGGTTGTAATAATCAAAAATTCAGTGCTATCTAGTAATTCTGGTTTTTGTGCCAGGGAATCTATCCATACTTTTAGTGTTCGCCATAAATCAGCACTGCTATCTGTGAGATTCCCCTTTTGCTTAATGTGATGCTTAAGCTGGATAAGCTGGACAGGTTGGCCGTCTTTATCGAATGCAACATCATCAAATTTCTCGATGCTAATTTGATAATCGGGATTGTCATTCTTCAGGAGCAATGCTAATGCATACCGTATTTGATACAGATAGCCTAGCATCTGTTCGGTAGCCTGATGGTTGGACATTTAATCAACCCCTTTCCTGTTTAATGACATATCTCCATAGCGTAAAGAGCACTTTGGAGAAAATGGTTTGTCTCTATTATGATTACTTTTTATTATACCATATATTTTTGGCAGCTTCTACCTTTTTGAAATTTATTATTTATTTTTACTGGATCGTTTAGAGAAGCCACGGTCTAAATTCGATTGCGTAGTTTTGAAAAGCAGAAAACCCAAGCTACCAAGATAGATTTGATAGCCTGGGTTTTCCGTTTTTGTATCTTCAATTATTCAAAGAGGTCATGGACTTTGTAAACAATCTCAATGCGGTTGTCGGGGAATACATACACCTTTTCAATCAGCAGATCGGTCAACTCCGAGGTTAGCACATCTGCTTCGGCAATCGAGTGAACGATTTCTTGTCGGCTGCTTTGGCGGGCCTGTTCTTCTCGCTTCAGCTTTGCCTGGGCGGTGACAGCAGCATAGGCATTTTTGACTTTCAGTATTTCTGCGTCATAAACTGCCTTCTCCGATTTATATGTGTCCAGCTCGATCTGCCCCAGGAGATACCGTTCAAAGAGAGCTTGCTTCTGATCCTTCAGAGCCTCCATCTGTTTCTCGTACTCGGAGCATTTAGCAGCGGTGTCCTCCAGGTGAATGGTGCCGTCCTCATGTACGGGCAGCAGGACTTCCAGCTGCTTTTTCAAAGTGAGGAGGACTGCTTCTTCCAGACCAGCAGCATCTGCCCGGACATCGCGGCAGCGGCTGTTCAAATCGGCTGTGGAATGGCGGCACATATAAAACGGTTTCTTTTGGGTGATGCGGGAGAGTGCATGGTCACAGCAGCCACAATAGACCTTGCCTTTCAGTGGGTAATCCATGGTTTTCCTGGTCGGCAAGGAAAACCGGCGCTGCACAGCCTGCACCTTTTCAAATAGTTCTTTATCAACGATTGCCGGATGATGGTCGGGAATAATGAACCATTTGTCCCGGTCCTTCCTGCGGCTCCGTGTGCCGCCTACTTCAATGACTGCACGACGCCCGATGACATAGGAGCCGATATAGCGTTCGTCCTCCAGAATACGGAGAACCGTAGAACTGCTCCAGCGTCCACGGGAGCGTGAGACATCGTGGTACTGCTGCCCATGAGCTGCTTTGTGTTCTCCGGGGGTCGGGATGCCTCGCTTAAAGAGTTCCCTGGTAACGGCTGCTGCTCCAATTCCGGTTGCGGCAAGTTGGAAAATGAGCTGTACCACAGCAGCGGTTTCCGGGTTCGGTTCCATTCTGCCATTGGCGCTTTTGCGATACCCGTAAGGGCAAACTTTGCTCTGGTATTCGCCGCGCTGCATTTTGGCGTACTTGGCGCTTTTGGTCTTGATGGACATATCCCGGCTGTAATACTCGCTGATCAGATACTTGAAAGCCACATCCATGCCTCCGGTATCACCTTTGTGCTGATCGCTGTCAAAGTTATCATTGATAGAAATAAAGCGAGTATGAAACAATGGAAAAACACGCTCAATGAAGTATCCGGTTTCAATGCTGTTTCGACCAAAACGGGAGAAGTCTTTTACGATAATGCAGTCGATTTTATTGGCCCGCACCATCTCAATCAGCTCCTGGACTTTGGGACGCTCGAAGTTTGTCCCGCTATACCCGTTGTCGATAAACTCAAGGACTTCTGCATGAGTGGACTCCGGCATGGAAGAAACAAATTCGTTCAGCGCAAGGTGCTGGTTTTCAATGCTCATACTGTCGTATTTATAATCCTCCAGGGAAAGGCGGATATAAAGGGCAATCACATATTTCTGCACTGGCTCAGCACCTCCTCACAATGCTCAAATTCGCTCTGGAAGCGGAAACGAACCGTAATCCGCTTTTCTCTTGAGACCTCTACACGGTCAATCAGGCAGTCAATCAGAGCTGCCGTCAGCTGGCAATCTTCCTTGATATGCTGTGCATCCTGGGACAGCATTTTATACTGTTCCAGCTGTTTGGTGATAATTGCAAGCCCTGCTTTCAGTTGCTCGATTTCCTCGCTGATGGCCTCGATTTTGGCTTCGTACTTCTCCTTGAAGGTAAAATACTCGTCTTTTGACAGATGGTTCTGGATCAGGCCCTCATACAATCCGCGCTGATAGGTTCGCAGCTGCTGGATTTCCTGTTTCCGGCTGGCGATTTTAGCCTGTATGTTTTTCTGTTCCTCGGCTTCTTTGGAGAGGTTTTCCAGACCAAGAGAGTATTGCCCCAGCGTGGTATCAAGCTGTTCCTGTATCATATCGGCCAGGGCGTCCAGCAGCTCTTTTTCAAAGATAAACGCACCAGGACAAACACCCTTTTTGATACGGTTATTGCTGATACAGTGATAGACATATACCTCCTGAGACTTTCTGCGGACGCATTTTTGCCGGTGAAGGCTGTGTCCACAGTGGGCGCAGAAGATTTTTCCTCTCAAAAGATTAGGGGACCAGGAATGTATTTCCCTGTCTTTGGCCTGCTGTGCAGCCTGGTCCAATGCTTTCTGAACAGCGGCAAACAGCTCCCGGCTGATGATGGCTTCATGGGTGTCGCGTACCGTTGTCCATTCATCGGCGCTGGCTCTGACCTGCTTGTGGTCAATGATTTTAGATACCCCTTGCACCAGATCGCCGGTATAAACTTCTGCACGGAGAATTTTGGCAACGGTGCGGGTTTGCCAATGCCCATTGCCCACCAGATTCTCATGGGTGATCTCTCCCAAGGTTCTCTTGTAGTGGCTGGGAGAGAGATACCCGGCCTCGTTCAAGCGTACCGCGATAGTATTTAATCCTGCGCCCTCGGCGGCCCATTGAAACATGGTTTTGACTACTTCGGCAGCCACCGGGTCAACAATCAGCTGGTGGCAGTTATCAGGAGCTTTCAAATATCCATAGGGTGTGCGCCCGCCAACATACTTGCCGTCTTTCATGGCCTGCCGCTGCTGGGCTTTGATTTTTCTGGCAATATCCATCGCATAGGCTTCGTTAATCATGTTCCGCAGCGGAATGATGATACCATCGTGGGCGTTATCCGGGGAAGAAGAATCGTAGCGGTCATTCACGGCAATAAAGCGGGCTTTCTGCATGGGAAAGTAACGCTCAATGTAGTAGCCGGTGTCTATGACATTTCGCCCCAGCCGGGACAAATCTTTTACAATGACACAGTTGATAAGACCCGCTTCAATATCGGAGAGCATTTGCTGGAAGCCGGGACGGTGGAAGTTCGTACCCGTTGCGCCATTGTCAATGTAGGTCTGTACCACAATAATCTCCGGGTTCTGCTCCAGATACCGGGCGATAATCAGCTGCTGGGTTTCGATAGAGGCGGTGTGAGTATGCTTATCCTCAACGGAAAGCCGCACATAAATTCCGGCGCGGCAAGTAGCATCTATCTCCGGTGCGGGAAGTACCACAGTTTCCTTTCTGCTTTTTCTTGCCACAAATCATCCCACCTTTCTTTGACTTGTTTGCTCTGCCAGCTGAATCAGCTGGATCGCTTTCTGGTATTCATCCTGGTATGTAAAGGTAATCTCCAATTCCTTTTTCCCAATCACCTTGATGCTCTGTATCATGTGAACCACAGCTTTGCGGTCCAAGGCCTCCATCGTAGAGAACTGTGTGAAGTGGGAAATCCAGCGGTTCCGTTCACTCCGGTTCTCCAAAACATCAGCCAGCTTTTCCTTTAAGACCCGAATACTCTCTTTCGCATTTTCCGCAATCCTCGTGTATTTGGCCTTATAGTCGGTATATTCCTCTTTGCTGATGGTGCCGGTAATCAGGCTTTCATACAGGCGAGCCTTAAATTCAAGCGCCTGTTCCACCTGCTGCTCATTGGCGGCGATGTGGGAGGCGTATTCATTGGCAAGCGCCTGATTGATACTGCTCTGGTCGATACCGTCCAGGATGGCTTGCAGGCAGCTCACATTGTCAATGTAGCCTTTCAGACTGTCCTTGACGCACTCGACAAGATCGCTTTCCTTGAGCATTACCGGGTTGGTGCAGCCATGCTTTTTCCCGGTGGGGCAATAATAATAGTGATATTCCTTGCCCTTGACCCGGTTCGTTTTCCGCGTCATGCGGCTCCCACAGCACCCGCAGATTAAGACACCGGAAAACAGATACACCGTATCCTGCTTGGGAGAAGTCCGGGTATCCAGTCTGCGGATACGCTGGACAAGTTCAAAATCCTGCTTGGCAATCAGCGGTTCATGGGCGTCAGGGACGCGAATCCATTCAGAGGATGGCCGCTGCTCCATTTGCTTGATTTTGTAGTGTGGGGTGCCTTGCTTCCCCTGTACCAATGTGCCGATATAGGTTTCATCCTGCAAAATGCGGATGATCGTTGTAGCAGACCACTTGCAATCCTCTTTGTCGGCATAGCCGTGTTTGGCATAAGGAAAACCATTGTTTTTCTTATAAGCCAGGGGGGAGAGGATGCCCATTTCGTTCAGCACGGTGGTGATTCGCAGGGCGCTCGTCCCATCCAGGCGCATACGGAAGATGTCCTGGACAACGCGGGAAGCATACGGGTCAGGTACAAGCAGGTTTTTGTTTTCCTCAGACTTCATATAGCCGTAAACGGGAAAGGCTCCAACAAAATCTCCGTTACGGCGCTTTATATCCAAAGAGGTACGGGTCTTGATGGAAATATCCCGGCAGTAGGCTTCGTTCATAATGTTTTTGACGGATACGGTCAGATCGTCACCGCTGCCTTCATGGGCGGTGTCGATGTTATCCGTGATGGCAATAAAGCGGACCCCATAAGTTGGGAATACCCGGCGCAGGTAGCGTCCGGTTTCAATGTACTCTCGTCCCAGGCGGGAGAGGTCCTTTACAATGACACAGTTGATCTTGCCATCGGTGATGTCCTGCATCATTTCCTTAAACGCCGGACGGTCAAAAATGATACCGCTGTAACCATCGTCGATTTTTTCGGATACGATTTGGATGTCCGGGTTTCGTTCAATGAAGTTCTCAATCAGCTTCCGCTGGTTGGTAACGCTGTCGCTCTCGCTGGAGCGATCATCTGTGTAAGACAGACGAATGTAAGCTGTTGCCTGATATTTTGGCATGAAAAAGCACTCCTTTCCTCCCGGAAGCTCCCGCAAGAAAAGAGTGGATTTCGAGGTTTTCAGTTTTCATCCTTTTCCATACACATCGTAGCACGCTTTTGGAAAAAGAGCGAGGATGTCGATTACCTTAAAATCCCTTGCAGGCATTCCTCCAATGTGACCCCGTTGCTGGAAAATGCAGCGTTTACCACAAAATCGCCGCAGCGAAAGCGATAGGGGTTTTTGATCTGGTGAAGAAAGGCCGCGATCCGTTCCTCTTTGGGGAGGTCTTTATCTACCGTGACTTCACGGATGTCAACCAATTCATCGGTTGATGTTTGTGTTAGCTGGCTCATAAGTGTTCTCCTTTCTTTGAAGTCGGTTTCAAAATCACATGAATGAGCTGGCAACCAGAGCTGCCAGCTCATGGTATCTGACTTTGAAAAGAAAGGACTGCACCCAAATGATACCTTGTTGTTGCTAACAGCAAATGGACGCAGCCTTTCAGATAATATCCGTTACTTTCGTCACATTTGCCACGCGCCCCTGACGATAGGGACATTCCTGGTCTCCGCTGGCGCGGCTGTCATAACTCCGCAGCGTCGTTTTACTCGTGCGCCGCAGGGTTCCCCCCAAGTCTTTAGGAGGCCGTGAGGAAGTATCTTTAAGCCCCCATGCAGTCACCGCGACCCTAAGTGCCACCTCCGGGTTTCAGGCTTGCGTTGATCGCTCAGGACAGCCGGTTCATCACCTCCTTGGCTTGTCCTTCTTGGCGGCGCGCCTGATTCGCTCGTACATGGGCTATATACCAGAAATGCCGTCTATTCAGTTGTCAAGCTGCACGAGGGAGATAGACCCCCTCACTTATTTCCCCGTTGGGAAAGCAGTTTAGCAACCGATTTCAGAAAAATTCTTCAAAAATTTTTCTCAGCTTCAACAGTAGTGCCTGTTTTCTCTTATTGACCGCCTGATGTGAAATGTGCAGCATATTCCCAACTTCCTGCTCTGTTTTTTCCTGATAGAAAAGCAGAGAAATCAGTTTGCGCTCCTCATCGGTTAATTGAGCCAAACAAAAGCGTATCCGTTCCGCTTCCAGATGTTTCAATGCAAGCTGTTCTACGCTTTTTCCGGGTGCGGCAAACTGCCTGTCCTGTTCCAGTAGGCGCTCATAGGAATCCTCTCTGCTGGGCAGGAAAGTCGCTGTGTCTTTCTGGAACTTCTCCGTTTTCAGATCGTAGGAAAAGTATTCTTCTTTTCGCTTGTAGTGCTGATACACGCGGTAAACCTGTTTGCTTACCGGTACAGCCTGTCCATCTATGTAAAGATAATAATTCGCCCTTTCTTCCTGATTTTTGCTCATAGCCGTTACCTCCAAGAGTTTGAAAAGTGAGTAGATTTTCAAGTTCTCGGAAGGCGGCGAACGGCAGCGTTGGAATATGGGCAAAACAAAACGGACACAGGCACGGGAATATCCCATGTCGGTGTCCGTTCTATCTTGTTGCTTTTTTATTACTACTGATAGTTCCAACGAAGGCCATGATAGACTGGTAGGCAGCAAACGAGTTCTTAATGATTCTGGCGCAGTTTCACAGCCAGATTTTCGTTCTTAAGAGGACCTGCCAGAAGCGGACAGGTCGTTATTTTTGCACATGATCATCTCCTCCTAAACCAAATAGCAACGCATAGCAGCTATAAAAAAACCACTCTCCAATTATTCCGCATAATATTTGTAACCCGTAAAATATTATTATGTGAGGTGACGGAGAGTGGATAAAAAATACGACTTATGGATTTTTCGTTTGGGACATCCTTGCGGAATGCCAGAGAAAAACGAAACTATAAGAGAGAACAGATTGCGGAGCGTGAAGAAATCAGTCCTCGTTTTTTAGCGGTCATAGAAAGCGGCAGGCGCAAGCCGAGCCTGGATGTCCTGATTCGCCTTGTCAATGCCATTGGCGCTTCTTTTGATGAAATTCTTGCACCGCAGGTGAACGCAAACAGCGAAATCGTTGACCGGATCAGGCGGTTGGTTCCACAATGCAGCCAGCGGGATCAGGAGTTACTACTTGCCCTGATCGCAAAATGCTGGATACCAAAGAGAATAAAGCTGAAAAATGATGCGGTCGGGTGTATTGCCCGGCCGCATTGCTCTGTCCGTTGCTGTACGGGCAAACTATTTTCCCTGTTGAAAGGAATAGTAATCCCGAAGTTTCTCAAAGGATTCTATACTGATATTGTGTTCCATCCGGCAGGCATCGTATTCCGCTCTCTTGGGATCAACGCCTGCGGCGATGAGCTTGTCGCGGAAGAAACAGTGCCGCTCATAAATTTTCTCAGCAACTTCGCGGCCCATATCGGTCAGATGGAGAAAGTAATCTTCATCCATTGTGAGAAAGCCGCCATCCCGTAAAGTCACCACCGCATGGCACACGCTGGGCTTTGACACCTCCATGTGCCGGGACACATCCACGGAGCGTACCATGCCTTTCTTTTTCTGGATTACCAACACAGCCTCCAGATAGTCCTCGCCGGAAGCGTGCAGTTTTTTACCAGGAGGCATTGACTGCACCTGCTTCTTGCGCGTGGGAGAAGAAAGCCCGTAAGAGACTCACAGCCTCCCCGTCCATGGGTCGGTGCCACAGCACCTTGCTCCCCTGAATGAACAACAGGTAGGTGCAGCATTTATAAATAAGTTCCGGGTCATGTGTAATCAGGAACAGGCTCTTTCCCAGTTCTTTCAGGCGGTTTAAGTTGTCCGATACCTCCAGCATATGCCGGTAATCCAATCCGCTGGTAGGCTCGTCAAATATCAGGATCTTTTTGCCTGATGCTATTGCACTGCCAATCGCCACCCTCTGCTTTTCACCGCCGGACAGGGACATGGGGTGTAGCTTTACTTTGCCCAACAGGTCAAGGCTGTTCAGTATCTCCTTGGCGCGGGCCGTGTCCGCTTTCTCGTCCTCACCGTCCATACTGAGCAGCAATTCGTCCAGCACATCTTCCGTGAATAGCTGGTGGTTTACATCCTGCATTACCATATAGGAGATATGCCTGCGCTGCTTTGCGTCATAGGAGGCCCCATCCATTTCAAGCATACCTTTTGCTTTTTTATCCAGGCCGCACAGACACCGGGCGAAGGTGGATTTTCCCGCGCCGTTGTTTCCGATGATGCCGATGATCTCCCCTTGGGGCAGAGTCAGGTCTGGAATATCTACATTGAGAGGGCCGTGCTTTTCATAGGAGAACTGGAACCCTCTGATATTTAATTGCGGGGCGGAAGGCTTGGGCGAGGCCTCTGGAGGCAGATGGAATGGATCCAGCGCCCGCAGCCCTATTCCCTGCAATTCATCGGGCGATAATTTTTGAAATTCCGCCCCAGTAAATTCCCGTACAATACTTCCGTGCTTCATGTAGATAATCCGATCTGCGTAGGGAACGAGATAATAAAGCCGGTGTTCCGCGACGATCACAGTCTTTTTCTCGGACCGCCAGTGCCGGATTACGCCAATTAAATCTTCAATGGTGGAAATATCCAGGTTGGAGGATGGCTCGTCCAGTACAAAGATGTCCGGGTGGATTGCGTCGGCAGAGGCGCAGGCGATTTTCTGTTTTTCCCCGCCGGATAGGGCAAACAAGCTCCGGTTCAGCAGTTTTTCCAGCTTGAGGCTGTGGGCAGTCTCCTCCAGACGCTTCCGCATCTCCGGGACTGGCAGGGCCATGTTTTCACACCCAAAAACAATCTCACTGGTGGTATCTACATTGTAGAATTGTGTTCTTGGGTTTTGGAATACAGACCCCACCCGCTGTCCGATTTGATAAAGGGGATAGTCTTTTAGCTCTTTCCCATCTAAGAGGACTTGCCCGGTCAGTTTCCCACCGTAGTAATGTGGGATCAAACCGTTGATCAGCCGGGTTAGTGTTGTCTTGCCACAGCCAGACTCTCCACAGAGCAGGATAGTTTCACCGTCCTGAATTGCCAGATTGATATGGCTTAGGTTGTTCTCGGTTTCCCCACTCTCATAGGTAAAGGAAACATCTTTCAATTCAATCACAGTATCACCTCCTTACCACGGGCTGAAAAAGTATGTAGAGAGCAGTGCAGTTCCGGCAATCAGCACCGCCAGCAGATCCCAGCCGGTAAACCCGACCTTTGTGATATTGGTGCGCCGGACCGGGTTATCCAGGCCGCGGATCAAGGCTGCCGCAGAGAGATCATCCCCGATTTTGACCACCGAGATCATCAGGGGAATAAAACGGTATTCAATCAGGGCGGCGGGATTTTGCCAGAACTTCTTTGTCCCGAACTGGATCTCCCGCATCCGCATGGCATCCTTGATGGCCGCCGACTCCTCCTGCATGGTAGGGATAAAACGAAACAGGACGGAGAGCGGAATGGTGATCTGCCGCCCAATGTGCATCCGGCCAAGTGCGGTAATGCACTCGCTGGCCGTGGTGGACTTGATAATATAGGCTCCCATCACAAAAGCCGGAAACAGCCGCAGAACCAGTCCCACCAACAGGACTACCAGCATATTGACGATCATGGGAAACTGGACGGAGTTCTGGATAGCCTGCACAAACAGCCCCGCTACGAACAGGCAGAAGAACACCGTTGCCGTCTTATACTGCCGGTTAGTCAGCAACAGCACAAAGGGAATCATCGCCACCGCGATCATAAAGGCGGTGTGGCTATATAGAAATTCTGCGGTAGCGACAACGGCCATCAGCAACAGCTTGGTTCGTGGGTCCAAGCAAAAGCCTGTTCTGTTTTCAACAACCGCTTGAAGCTGCTTCATTACACAATGCCCGCTCTTTCAAAGTGTTTTTTCAGCATTTTATGGCCCAGAAGCGCGCCCAGAATACCGCCCACAAACAGCAGCGCAAAACCCAAATACATCATCCAGGAGGGCATCAGGGATTGCAAGGTGTTTGCGTACTGATCACCCATGGAGGTGTGGATGTTTTCCCAATACGCTTCACCGGCAAACCAGAGATTGGCGGGGCAACCCATGATACCGAGGCAAAAGCAGGCATAGCTCAGAACAGTGACTTTGAATTTCTGATAGCCGCCGATTTTGAGCACAACATCGCTTAGAATGCCGCCGAGCACCCAGCCGAGCAGGCCGATCCAGCCATAGCCGATTAAATAGAAGAAGATACCGCCAATGATGCCGGTAATGGTAAGCATTCCAAATTTCTTGATTTTTGTGTAATACAGCATCATAGGGATACCGCATACAATCGGCCAAATCACAAAAAGGAATGGATATACTACTGGTAACGCAGTTAATAGTCCAACGACAAAGAAAATGACGAGAGTCATTGCAGAATAAATACCAACATTGATAAGATCTTTGCCTGTAAGTTTATTTGTGTTTTCCATTTTCAAAAAGTCCTTTCAATATAATTTCGATTGATACATTAAGAAGCAAGAATCATTTTAAATATGAGAGATTAAACCACCTTCCTTTATCACAGTTAGTTAGATTACGCTAACTGCCAATCAAAAATTTTGGGGATCAAATCCCCAAAACGGTTTGCCACCCGGAACTGAAAAAAGCGGCTAATGTATGAGCATATTTTATCGCAGCATCTTTTGAATAATTGTGCAAGACAATTTCTGCGATAGATGAATAGTAAGAATGAACGAGCATATGCCACTCGTCATCCTCCAGATCATGTACGGAAACTCCGCGATCTTTCAGCTCTGCTATTAGCTTTTGTGTCTCCCGAACATCGGAACGCACCACATCATCCAGAAAAGAAGTATATTTTGTGCCGGCAGACTGCATCAGCAGCAATTTGAATACATCGAAATGTTCGTAAATGTATTCGATAATCTGACGGATCGTATCCTCCGACAGTTTCCAGAGCTGCTTTAATTCATCCGTCCGGGCCAATTCAAAGTGCTTGACAACAGAATCGGAATACATCTCTGATACCGCCTGAACTACTGGCTCTACAAGTGCGCCAAACAAAGCCTCTTTATCCTCAAAGTGATTGTAAAAAGCCCCATTTGTCACATGAGCAGCCTTGCAGATTTCACGGATACTGGCACGTTCAAACCCGTTTTCCAGAAAATGTTCTTTTGCACAGGCCAAAAGATTTTCATGGGTCTGTTGAAAATCCCTTGACATTTCTATCCCTCCATCCTATACTTATATTACATTGTAATATTACACCGTAATTTGAATTATAGCACGGTTACACGAAAAATGCAATACCTTTCTTGCATTTTGTGGCCTGAAAGGAGGCTTTCTTATGTCCCAAAAAGAACCGGGTGCAATCCGCCAACTATTTGCTTTTGTAGGTGAGAGTAATGGAAAAATGCGCATTTCTATTCTTCTTGCTGTGTTGGGAGAGATATTTGGTATCGTACCATTCCTAATGGTGGCACTGTTGGCAGATGAACTCTATCACGGTACAGCTACTCCGCAGAGCGTTTTGTTTTTCAGCGGAATTGCTGCCATATGTCAGATTATAAAAATGCTTCTTACATGGCGTTCCTCTCTTATGTCCCACAAAATCTCTTTTACGATTTTGAAAAATGTCCGTGAAGCGATCACAGATCGGATGGCAAAAGTCCCAATGGGTGTTATGCTGGAAACGCCCACAGGAACTTTCAAAAACCTGATTGTAGACAATGTTGCGAAGCTGGAAGATTCTATAGCACATTTTATGCCGGAACTTCCATCAAATATTGCGGCACCGTTGTGCAGCATCCTCCTGATTTTCATTCTGGACTGGCGCATGGGGCTTGCATCCCTAATCACAATTCCACTGGGTATTCTCTTTTTTGCTGCTATGATGCGCGGTTATGGCCCCCGAATGGAGAATTATATGCGCTCTGCGAATGATATGAATAGTTTTTTAGTGGAATACGTCAACGGTATTCAAGTCATTAAAGCCTTTAATCGCTCTGCTTCTTCTTATGGAAAATACTCGGAATCTATCAACTATTTTCACGATTCCACAATGGAGTGGTGGAGCCAATGCTGGTTCTGGAACGCCGCAGCGAGAGCCGTTCTGCCCTCTACTCTTTTGGGTACATTGCCAGTTGGCGCATGGCTCTACATGGAGGGAACGCTTTCACTTCCCGTATTTTTAATTTCTTTAGTAGTCCCGATGGGGTTTGTTGCTCCCTTGATGAAAGTATCCGAAGCAATGGAGCAAGTCAGCATGATAAAAGGTAATTTGGAGCAAGTAACTGCTTTTCTAAAAACCCCGGAACTTGTCCGGCCCTCTGAACCTGTTTCTTTGGGAGAACGGACTTACCAATTTGAGGATGTGCATTTCGGTTACAAAGAAACCGAAATTCTCCACGGTATTTCTTTTCAAACGAAGCCCGGTACTATGACGGCTATTGTTGGGCCTTCTGGCTCTGGTAAATCCACGATTGCAAAACTGATGGCTGGCTTTTGGGACGTAACTTCCGGAGCCGTGCGTTTCGGCGATCATGATATTCGTCAAATTCCATTTGAGCAGTTGATGGGTGAAATCAGTTATGTGGCACAGGACAATTTCTTATTTGACAAATCCATTCGTGAAAATATCCGTATGGGTAATCCGTCAGCGACAAACGCAGAAGTAGAAGCGGCCGCAAAAGCCGCTAACTGCCATGACTTCATTATGCAGTTAGAGCAAGGATATGACACACTGGCCGGGGATGCCGGGGATCGTCTTTCCGGCGGGGAGCGCCAGCGTATTACGATTGCGCGGGCTATGCTGAAACAGGCTTCGGTGATTATTTTAGACGAGGCGACTGCCTATGCTGATCCAGAAAATGAGGCGCTCATTCAACAGGCTATCAGCAAATTAGTGGCTGGAAAAACATTGATTGTTGTAGCGCACCGTTTGAATACGATTCGCAACGCCGATCAGATTCTGGTTGTAGCAAACGGCAATATTGCAGGTCGTGGGACGCAGGAAGAACTTCTCCGGGAAAGCCCCATTTATCAAAAGATGTGGCAGGAATATGCCGGGACCATAGGAGAAGCAAACATGAAAGGAGGAGAAATCCATGCTTGAAATGATACGCCGGATTTTTAAGATTGCGGGTAGAAGTCAAAAGAAAATTGTCGCTGGCATTACATTTAATATACTAAAGTCGTTTTTCAATGGCTTTATGATGTTCGGTGTGTTATGGATTTTATTACACTTAGAAAATCTTACACCTACCATTATCCTGCAAGCCTTTGGCGTTGTAGTAGGAAGTGTTATCGGACGCTTTTTCTTCCAATGGATGTATGACCGCACTACGAGCGGAACGGGATATGATATTTTCCGTGATTATCGTCTGGAAATCGGAGAGAAATTGAAACAGGCTCCTATGGGCTATTTTTCAGAGCAAAATCTGGGAACCATTCATACAATGCTCACTACGACGATTGCGGATTTGGAGGGGTACTCCATGCTTGCAATCGAACAGATGACAAGCGGTGTTGCTATGGCAGTTCTCATGTCAATTATGATGTTCTTTTTCAGCCCGACGATTGCCATTTTAAGCATTATAGGATTGTTGTTAGGCTTACTTGTTCTTCGTTGGATTCGCAGCAGAGCCGCGCAATATGCTCCCATCTATCAGGAGGCACAGGAAAATCTGGTAAACAAAACAATGGAATATATCCGGGGGATTTCTGTTCTGCGATCTTTCTCCAAAGGTGAGGAAGGACAACGGGAAGTACGCGGCGCATTTCAAAAAAAGTGGGATGCAGATTACGGGCAGGAAAAAGCCACATCCGGAGTTCTCCGTTTTTATATTCTGGTATATAAGCTCATGAGCTGTGTGCTGATTGCTGTGGCAGCATTGCTTTTCATGGGCGGAGAAATTAGTTTGCCGTATTGTTTGACTTTCCTGTTTTGTGCATTTACTGTGTACTCTGATTTGGAAACTATGGGAAACAGCGCTTTTTTGAGCAAGAAAATAAACACAGAACTGGATCGCTTGAAAGAAGTCACCAATATACCGCAAATGGATACCAGCACAGATAAATTAGAAACTTCTCACTACGATATAGCACTGAATTATATCTCGTTTGGCTATGGCAAGCGGCAGGTTATCCATGACATCTCTTTGGAAATTCCAGAACATACAACCTGTGCTATTGTAGGGCCTTCCGGCAGCGGTAAAACAACTTTGTGTAATTTAATCGCCAGATTTTGGGATGTACAAGACGGCACTGTTCGGATTGGCGGAAAAGATGTCAAAAACTATACTGCAGATAGTATTTTGGAATATATCAGCATGGTCTTTCAGAATGTGTATCTTTTTCACGATTCCATTGAAAACAATATCAAATTTGGTAAGCCGGACGCCACCCATGAGGAAGTGGAAGCCGCTGCAAAACGCGCTTGCTGCCATGATTTTATTTCCGCATTGCCAGATGGTTACAACACAATCATTGGTGAGGGCGGTTCTACACTTTCCGGGGGCGAAAAGCAACGGATTTCTATTGCTCGCGCCATGCTAAAAGATGCCCCCATTATCATTTTAGATGAAGCCACTTCCAGCGTCGATCCAGAAAATGAGCAAGCACTTCTGTCTGCCATTGTAGAACTAACAAAGAATAAAACATTGATTTCGATTGCCCATCGCTTGAGTACGGTGCAGAACGCAGATCAAATTGTTGTAATAAATCAAGGTAGAGTTGTTCAGCGGGGAACTCATCAATCTTTGATTTCACAAGAAGGAATTTATAGAAATTTCTTAAAGCAAAAACTTGAATCCGCTGGATGGGCACTCTAATTAAGTTAAGTACTTTTCAGGGGCAAACTCATTGTAGCAAGCAATGCCGGTGTTAATACACTCGGCCCGCAGAGGGAAAAATCCTGCCGTGATTTTCCCCTCCGCTTTGCTTGTTGAGGGCAGCGCCCCCAAACCCCTTTGAACACAGAATTTCATTCTGTGGCTGCGCGTTCTGCGAACGCTTTGGACCATGACCGGCTCACCGCTGGCCATGGTCTTTTTCTTGTTGCTTTTTCTGTTCCTCGTTCATTTTCAGCAGCCGGTCCACATTGGCCTTGGCCGTCAAAAGCTCCCGCATTTCTTCACGGGAACGCCGGTACTCGGCGTAGGTCTTTTTCTTTTCTTCCAGCAATTTCGCGTACTCCGTCTGCAACTCTTTGACCTTGGGAAACTTCTTGACTCCCATCTCGTCAAAGGCATTTTTTGCCGCCTGATGGAGCAGAATTTCTTCCTCATGTTCCTCCCGAAATTTCTTAGAGTAACCCGCCTTGCGGTATGCCACATAGACCTCACGGGTCTTGGCATAATTTACGATGTGAGTACGCAGAACAGCGATCTCTGCCATGCGCTTTTCAGCCGCTTTGATCTGCACCGAAAGCTCATTGTGATGTGCCGTGGCAGCCGCCGCTTTTTCTGCCAGCTCCCCATAGTCCAACAGCTGATGTTCGGCGAGAAAATTTACAGTCTGCGCCATCTGTTTCAGGTTAAAAACCTTTGCCCATCGCGCATACCCAGCGCTTTTCCCAGCTTGTAATTTTGCCTGAATGTCCACCAGCAGATTGACCTTGGGCGGCTCCGGCTGCACGACAGATTTTTTACGGGGCGTATGCTGTTTTTCACCGGCCAGCACCGCACGGATTTCTGCTTCACTGTACCCGGCCCCCAGCTTGTCATCCATGCGGGCTACATTCTTCCAGCCGGGAGCTTTGAGCCGGATTGCTTTCCCGCGCCGGGATACTTCGCAGCCCATTTCCGAAAGCAGCTTCAGCAGCGCATCAAAGTCCGCCGGTTTCTGTTCCAGCGCACGGTCAATCATCACCCGCAGCTGCTCCCGATGGGAGGGCTTGGCCTGTTCGCCCAGCCACTTGTTGTAGCTTTTCCCGTGGGGTTTCGGATCCTCCACAATGGACAGTCCGTTCTCGATACAGATGGTATCGCTCAAGCGTCGGACGGCTCTGGTGCTGCCCCAAAAGTTGCGGAACTTTCGGTCATATTCTAAGCTGACCGATGACCAGATGATGTGATTATGAACGTGCGATTTGTCTATGTGGGTGCAGACCACAAAGGCGTGATTGCCCTTGGTGAACCGCCTGGCAAATTCCACGCCCAGGCGGTTTGCTTCCTCCGGCGTGATTTCACCGGGTTTGAATGACTGGCGCACATGGTAAGCGATCACATCGTCCGCCCCGCGCACCCGCCCGGTGGCGACGATGTACTGCCGCTTCGCCAACAGAAACTCCGCATCGGCGGTCCGGCTGTCACACGCATAACCGGTAATCAGTTTTCCGTTGTCAGTCTTTTGCGGATTTGCCACATAATCAATGATGTCGCTGATTGCTTGGCTCTCAGTGCGCCCCTTGCCGATATGCAGGGGCATGATGCGTGTGGTTGCCATAGAAGGGCCTCCTTTCCAAAAAAGAAAAGGACAGCTGTGTGAGCTGTCCTTTGGTTAATCTAAATTTTCAACAGGCTGCTGTGCTTTTAAGACTGCAATCCGTTTGGTATCCACAAAATGAGTTGCATACCATTTCTCAATTTCCAGATTTCCGCTTTTGCTGAACCGCAGCGAAATCACCGGCTTGTGTCCCTGCCCATTTTTCTTTTTTACACCCCACTGCTTGTAGTAACAGAAGGAGGGTTTTAAGCCAGTTTTCTGTGCGTACACCCGCATCTGGTGCATGATGAATGAGAGTTTGCGCAGATTGACAGTACATACCCGTTCCAGATAATCAATCCGCCCAAACCGCCAGTCCTCATATTTCTGTTTTGGCAGGACACCGATCTCCATCAGTACATCTACCGGAGTCGCATAACCACGGCGCTGGCATTGATGATAGACCGCTGAATGTACTTTTCCAATCAGTTCTTTTTCAGTCATGGCAGTTATCTTTCTTATCGTGCCAGTTTTTCAAGACAGCCTCTACCTGAGCAATCAGCTGTTCCTTGTCCGGCATATAGAGAACATACCGGGATGCGAAGATATTGTTGGACAGACCGCCCAAGGCATATTCCGCCGCGATGCTGTCTTTTTCCGTACAGAGGATAATACCGATAGGCGGGTTATCGTCAGGGTCGTTGACTTCTGCCGCATAGTAGTTTAAGTACATATTGAGCTGACCGGCAGCCTCTGGTGTCAGTTTTTTCGTTTTCAGTTCAATCAGTACATAAGCACGGAGGATTTTATTGTAAAATACCATGTCCACATAGTAGTGGGTATTGTTCAGGGTCACGCGCTGCTGGGTTCCGACAAACATGAAGCCCCGTCCAAGTTCCAAAAGAAACTTTTCGATCTGTACGACAAGAGCTTTTTCCAAATCGCTTTCCAATATGGGCTTGTTCTCCGGCACACCCAAAAACTCGAACACATAGGGATCACGGATGATGTCAGCTGGCTGATTGATTTCAATCCCTTTCTGCGCCAGAGAGAGGGCCTTTTCTTTATTCGCATCTCCGCTGGAAAGTAGCAGCCGTTCATACAGCGAGCTGTCAATCTGCCGTTTCAGCTCCCGAACTGACCAGCCCGAATTGATAGATTCTTTCTCGTAAAAGCTGCGTTTGTTCTCATCCGTAATACTCAAAAGTTCACAGTAATGAGACCAGGACAATTTGCCAGACACTGTCTGGCATTTTTCATAAGCAAGATAAAATGCCCGCATATTTTGCAAATTAGAACGAGAAAAACCTTTTCCAAATTCCCGTGTCAGCTCTTTGGAAAGTTCCCTTAAGGTTTGTTTTCCATAATCCGCGCGAATCTGATTTTGCTGTTCATACTCCACGATAATCCGGCCAATGTTCCAGTAGGTTGTCAAAAGCTGCGTATTAACCTGCTGTGCAACATTTTTTCTGGCGTTTTCCAGCAGCTCTCGGATTTCCAAAATCATGGAGTTGTTTGGCGTTAATTGATTTTCCATACACGCCCTCCTTTATCTAAAACTATCCGCACTCGGCGGCAGAATATATTCTTATATAGTATATCCTATTTTTAATGGAAAGTAAAATAACATCAGTGGCATATTTTATCCATAAACCAAATCCTGAATGGTAAACTTCAAGTCCTGCACCTTGCCCAGCAGCCAGATGGCAGCCATTGGCAGACCATAGGGACTAATAAGGAATGCCATCACCAGCAGGATAATGCCGTTTTGCAGGGAACAGGTCAGCAGAACCGCCACACCCAGCAGGGCGATCACCATGCTGATAAGCCCCAGCACCAGACCGGAGACATAGACGATCCCCACACAAATCCAAACGAACAGGGTCAGCGCCAGAATCACCGGAACCATCACGATCTTCAACAGCAGTTTCAACAAAAATACCAATGCCCTCATTGTTATGCCTCCTCTCAAAATCACAGTTCCTGTTCCTGATTCCATTATCCCTGTCTCACAGCCAAAAGGCAAGGATACGGGCAAAAAAAAGCGGAGGAAGGCGCGGCGAAGAAACGCCGTTCCTCCCTCCGCAGATTGGGAATTTGTCCCGGTTATGAAAGTTTGGCGAGCCGGGTCAGTATCTCCTTAACGCCGTCCCATAGCTGCTCCTGCCGCTGGGATATATCCTCCAAATCGACATCATAAATCCGCCCGGTCTCATGCACCTTGCGGGTCAGCTGGTTTAAGTTGTTGCTGCTCCGGCGCAGCAGGGATACCAGTTCTTTCAGCTCCGGCAAGTCCAGCTGCACCACATAGCCGTCCACAGCCATTTTTCGTAGATAGGCGCTCAGGTTTTTTGTTCCAAACTGCGCCATTTTCTGCTGAATCAACTCCATTTCATCAGCGGATACCCAAAACAGAACCGGCACATCCCGCTTGCGCTTGGGGCTGCTCATCGCTCCGGCTCCTGTTTCTTTGGGGCGGCAGGCTTGCGGGCAGGCGGTTCCTGCTTGAGCTTTTGCAGGACAGAACTTTTCTGCTGTTCCTGCATGGTTTTTCTGGCCTGCCTGGTAAACAGGTCGGTCAGACCGGGGTTGACCCCATCCACAACCAGATAGGCACAGTGGCGGGAAGCATCGCTGTCCTCCGGCATGGGAATGGTTTTTGCCCAGGCTTTATTGTCCTGAGAGATACGCCCGTCATGGTTCTTGTGCTGGATGGTGTTGGCAAGAATGAACTGTACCCGTTCCGCCCCGAACTTTTCCAGCACATCTTTGACCGCCGCCTCCGTATCCAGCCGGTTCTCTGCATAGTGGGCGCTGATAGCCTGTTCAATGGCTTCTTTGCAGGCGCTGTTTGCCTGATACGAACGGTTATATTGTGCCATCTCTCCATGCTCGGACGCATAGGCGGCAGAATGGGGATAGAGAGGGGCAGTTCGTAATTCTTCCTGCGCCCTGCACACATCATCGGCACGGTTCTCAATGCTGTCCCGGATCACATCCATGTGACCGGTCTCCAGCTTTTCAAAATAACGGTACACATCCGCCAGCGGCGAGGGAGATTCCAAAAGCGCCTGGGCCTGTGCGTCGGTCAGCTCCACTTCCTCCATCGCCATCACAATGTCCTCACGAATCGTGTACTCATAGGTGTGGTGCAGGATTTCCTCCGGGGGCTGGCTTTTCAGCCAGTCCCGGTATTTGTCCTGTTCAGCGGCCATCTTTTCATAGAGGGCCGTATTCAGATCGTTGGCATTCATGTTATCGCACCTCCTCGTGTTGTTTTGGTTTCTTTTCAGGGCTGTGTGGCGGCACAGGGCGTTTCAGGCTGTCCAGCACCGAGGGACGCGCGCTCTTGGCAACCACGGTTTCCGGCTGGGCATGACCCTTGCCGTCAATGTTCAGCAAGGTGTCCAGTTCCACCAGACGGGCAGACTTGACCCGCAGATCGTCCTCAAATGGGAACGGCTTTCCTACTTCCTCCTTGGCAGCGGCCTGCTGCTGGTAAAGGTTCTCCAGCTGGTTTTTGACCGCCTCCAGACGCTGGGGCATCTGCGCCAGTGCGTTGTCGATACGGGTGAGATTTCCGCGTGGGTCTGTACCCAGGGTCGCCCGATGGGTCATTTGTCCTTTCAGCAGGAGCGTATATTCCTGTTTCCACGCTTCAAATTCCACCGACATAGTAAAGCCCCGGTAACTGCCAATCTGCACCGGATCGGAGGTTTTGACCTCCTTGCAGGCATCCAGCAGGGCTGCACCGGCATTTTCTTTGTCGGTCAGCACATCGCCCCGGATCTCCATACCGGCAAAGCCATCTGCCGGGTGTGGGTGCGTGGCCAGTGTTTCCAAATCGGCTTCAAATCCCTGGATATACCCCTTGTTGGTTTCGATTTCCTGCGGGAAGTATTTGAGCAGCTGGTCCTCCAGACGATATTGCTTGCTCTGGTGGTCGGCTTTCATCAGCTTCAGGCGGGATACCTCCACATCCAAATCCATACGCTCCTTGATGCGGGGATCTCCGGCGCACAGGGCTTTGATCTCGGCAAAGGAAAGCGCCGTTTCGTCCACATCATCGCAGGAACGCACCGGCGATTTAGAAGTCATGATCTGGCTGATGAATTTTTGTTTATTCTCCACCGTCTGCCAGAGGTAGGCATCAAAAGTTCCCTCCGTGACATAGCGGTACACATGGACAAGAGGGTTCTGATTGCCCTGACGCTCGATACGGCCCTTGCGCTGGGCGAGGTCTCCCGGACGCCACGGGCAGTCCAAATCATGCAGCGCCACAAGGTGATCCTGCACATTGGTTCCAGCACCCATTTTAGCAGTGCTGCCTAATAGGACACGCACCTGCCCGGTGCGGACCTTGGAGAACAGTTCCTTTTTCCGTACCTCTGTGTTGGCTTCGTGGATAAAAGCAATCTGCTCGGCGGGCATCCCCTGGGCGATGAGCTTCTGGCGGATGTCCTCATAGATGGTAAAGGCAGGCTCCGGTTCATCCAGTGGGATTGCTTCTTCCAACCCGTGAAGCAGCGGATTGTCCAGCTGTTTGGCTGCCTTTTTGGAGGGAGCTGCCTGGGGCGTGGAAATGTCGCAGAACACCAACTGGGTCAGCTTGTCTGCATCCCCGTCCCGCCAGATCTGCATGATGTTGTCCACGCATTGATTGACCTTGGTTCCCGGTTCATCCGGCAGCAGCTGGTTGATGATGCGCTGGTCCAGTCCCAGCTTGCGGCCATCCGAGGTGATTTTGAGCATATTATCCACCGACGGGTCCACACTGCCTCTGTGTACTTCGGAAGCGCGCTCAGAGAGTGCCTTCACCATTTCCTGCTGATGTTCGGTGGGCTGTGCCACGATGTTGTGGTATTCCACCTCCGGGGTAGGCAGATTCAGTTGGTCGGCAGTCTTGATGTCCGCCACTTCTTTGAACAGGTTCATCAGCTCCGGCAGATTAAAGAACTTGCTGAATCTCGTTCTTGCCCGGTAGCCGGTGCCTTCCGGTGCCAGCTCCAATGCTGTGACGGTCTCTCCAAATCGGGAAGCCCAGCAGTCGAAATGGGTCATATTCAGTTCTTGCAAACGGTCATACTGAAGATACCGCTGCATGGTGTAAAGTTCTGTCATGGAGTTGCTGACCGGGGTGCCGGTGGCAAAAATCACGCCACGGTTTCCGGTGATCTCATCCATATAGCGGCACTTGGCAAACATATCGGAGGATTTCTGCGCGTCCGATGTGGATAAACCTGCTACATTCCGCATTTTTGTGTATAGAAACAGGTTTTTATAGTTATGGGCCTCGTCCACAAACAGCCGATCCACACCCAGCTGCTCGAAGGTTACCACATCGTCCTTGCGGCTCTCGGCCTGCAATTTTTCCAGCCTGGATTCCAGCGATTTGCGGGTGCGTTCCAGCTGCTTGACTGTAAAACGCTCGCCGCCGCTGGCCTGTACCTCGGCAATCCCTTCCGTGATCTCGTCGATCTGCTCATAGAGGAGCCGTTCCTGACGCTCTCGGCTGATGGGGATTTTCTCAAACTGGCTGTGTCCCATGATGATGGCATCATAGTCGCCGGTGGCGATCCGGGCGCAGAACTTCTTACGGTTGTGGGTCTCAAAGTCCTTTTTCGTGGTGACAAGGATGTTGGCGGAAGGATAGAGCCGCAGAAACTCCGACGCCCACTGCTCGGTTAGGTGGTTCGGCACAACAAAGAGAGATTTCTGGCACAGCCCCAGACGCTTACTTTCCATAGCGGCGGCCACCATTTCAAAGGTTTTGCCCGCGCCTACTTCGTGCGCCAGCAGCGTATTGCCGCCGTACATCACATGGGCAATGGCGTTCAGCTGATGCTCCCGCAGGGTAATGGACGGGTTCATGCCGCCAAAAACAATATGGCTGCCGTCATACTCGCGGGGGCGGGTAGAGTTCATTTCCTCGTTGTACTGGCGCACCAGAGCTTGACGGCGCTCCGGGTCTTTCCAAATCCAGTCCTTGAAAGCATCCCGGATAGCCTGCTGCTTTTGGGCTGCCAGCGTAGTCTCCTTGGCATTCAGCACCCGGCGCTCTTTGCCGTCTGCGTCCTCCACCGTGTCATAGATACGGACATCCCGCAGGTTTAAGGAATCCTCCAAAATCTTGTAGGCGTTGGCACGGCTGGTTCCGTAGGTGGTATAGGCTGCCACATTGTTCTGGCTTACAGAGCTTTTGCCGGTGATCTGCCACTCTGCTGTAAACGGGGTGTAGTTGACCTCGATATTGCGCTGGAGATAAAACGGCGTGTCGAAGGTCTCATACATAAACTGCTGGATGTACTCCTTGTCGATCCAGGTCGCGCCCAGGCGCACCTCGATTTCCGACGCATCCAGGTCTTTGGGCTGGGCAGCGGTAAGGGCCTCCACATTGACTGCAAAGGAAGGGTCCTGCTGTGCGGCCCGCTGTGCCTGACGCAGCTTGCGCCGCACATTGCCGGACAGATACTCGTCGGCGGTCACATAATGGGGAGTGCCATCTTTCTCCAACTGTCCCGGTACACGAAAGATCACGCCTTGCAGCTCGGCGGCCAGTTCGTCGCTGGTCTTGCCAGTCAGTTCCGACATATACGCCATATCCACACAGGCTTTCTCCGCGATAGAGACGGCAAGGGCTTCACTGGCGGTATCCACGGTGTCCACCGCCTTGTGTGGCTTGATGGTGCGCTTGGTGAACATATCCGCCTTGCGTTCCAGCTTGCCGTCCTCGTCAATGACTTCCAGCGCGCAGAGCAGATAGTAGCTGGAATCATCGGCAAAGGCCAGTCGGTTCGCCCGGTCATTGATAAGACCATATTTTGCGGAAAAGCTGTCATAGAGCCGGTTCAGTTCAGCCTGTTTATCCTGGATGGCGCTGTCCGGTGTGGCGGCGTCCATTTGCAGATCAATGAGCTGCTGGACACATTCCCGCAGCCCCACCAGCCCTTTTACACGAGCTTCGGCGGTGGCATTCAAGTCAGGCCGCACCATACGGCTATTTTCACGGTAGTACACATCACCGTCCACAACGGTGTAGGAGTAATTTTTCACATTGGGGTCGGCGGGAATGGAGGTGTCGATGGCTTCGCCCTCACCCAGCTCCGGCAGCTCGGCTTCCTGGTAGGTGCCGCGAATGTACTTCACGGCATCATGCAGCTGATCGGCAAGCTCCAGCCCCTCAATGGGATTCACGGTGTAGTCCATGCCATGGGCGGTGCTTTCCGTTTCCTGTCGGCCCAGCACCATTTCCGGGTGGTCCAGGAAATAGCGGTTGATGGCAAACCCGTCCTGCGTCTGTCCGGTCTGCGTCCACTCTGGTGCAATGTCCAGCGGACGGTCACGCTTTTGCAGGAAAATGATGTCCGAAACGACCTCTGCACCAGCGTTTTTCTTGAAAGCGTCATTGGGCAGACGGATGGCTCCCAGCAGCTCGGCGCGCTGGGCAAGATACCGGCGCACGGTGGAATCCTTGGCGTCCATGGTATATCGGGAGGTCACAAAAGCTACCACGCCACCGGGACGAACCTGATCCAGAGCCTTGGCGAAAAAGTAGTTGTGAATGCTGAAATTCAGCTTGTCATAGGCTTTATCCCGAACCTGATACTGGCCGAAAGGCACATTACCAATGGCAAGGTCATAGAAATCTCGCCTGTCGGTGGTCTCAAACCCGGCCACGATGATGTCGGCCTTGGGGTAGAGCTGCTTTGCAATCCGTCCACTGATGGAATCCAGCTCCACGCCGTACAGACGGCTGTTTCGCATTCCCTCCGGCAGCATACCGAAGAAGTTGCCCACACCGCAGGACGGCTCCAGGATGTTGCCGGTCTCAAATCCCATACGGCCTACGGCTTCATAAATTGCCCGGATCACCGTAGGGCTGGTGTAGTGCGCGTTGAGGGTAGAACCTCTGGCAGCGGCATATTCCTCCGGAGTCAGCAGTTCTTTCATCTGGGTATATTCCGCAGCCCATGCAGGCTTCTCCGGGTCAAAGGCATCGGCAAGGCCGCCCCAGCCCACATACCGGGATAGGATTTCCTGCTGCTCCGGCGTTGCCTGCCCGGTGGTTTCCTCCAGGTATTTCAGCAGCTTGATTGCCGCGATATTGGCCTGAAACTTGGCTTTCGGACCGCCTTCGCCCAGGTGATCGTCGGTAATACGGAAATTCTCAGCGGTGCGGTGCAGATTGGCCTTGTATTCCTCATAAGAGGCTTCCTCGGCGGCTCTGGCATTGGGAAAAGTCTGCCACTCACCGTTGACTTGGATAGAAATGGGATGTTCGTCCAGCACTTCATCCAGAGTTTTTTCTGGCTCTGTGGCAGGCGTGGGCGGCTCTGATTCCTGCTCCAAATGCTGACGGATCACTGAAATCGGCTCCACCCGGAAGATGGGGAATCCCACCGCATTGGCAAAGGTCACATCTTGAAGTTCCACCCGGCCAATATCCGGCTCCAGCTTGCTGACCCGGAAAGTGCGCCCATCCAATGCAAAGGTGGTCTCGCCGGGAATGAGGTTGCGACGGGCATATTCGGCATCAGAAAGTGACAACTCCGGCACAGTATGGGTAAAGCCATCCTGTTCCAGTGCGTATAGGGTACGCAGTACGGCAGTGGCTTCTTCCCAGCTCATTCCCAAAGTTGTCTGGAACCTGTCATGGATATTGACTTCCAACCCACCGGTAGAACCGAAATAGTCCGCTGTTTCTCCGGTCTGAAGTTCCATACTTTCTGCTGTTCCGGTAAATGTTCCAGCCAGATAGCTGGCAATTTGGGCGTTGTCCTCACCGTCCCGGAATCGTTGGGAAAGAGTTTCTTTTTCCTGATCGTCCAGCAGCCCACCGTTTCCGGTCAACACCTCGCGCAAATCTGCATGAATATGTTCGGATGGAGTGGCTTCAAATTGTTTTGCTTCGGTTTCCGCAGCGGCAATCTGCTCCACATCCGCCATCACGCGCTGAATGAATACGTCATTGTCCAGCTTTTCTTCGTCCACCAGTTCGCCATTCACAATACCGCGCTCGGCCAGCGCCTCCCGGATGGCGATGGGGTCGATGTTGTCAAACCGGTCCTGTTCCGCTTCGGTGTAGAACCGATCCTCCTTGATGAGCTGGGCAATCCGGCGCTGTACCTTGGGCCAGGGCAGCTCAATTCCCTCTGGGCTTCCGGCACGGATGACAAACAGGTTTTTGCTGTCGTTGCCGCTGTATTCCTGAGCCAGCCATGCAGCGGTATCTTTTTCCCGCCCATGTTTCTCCATGTAACGGACAACAGCGTGTTTGCTCTGAATATCACCATTCCATGCGCGGATGGCATCATCAATGTCATCCTGAGAGAGAGGACGCAGCAACTCATGGAGTTTGGGATAGGTTTCGTCCGCCACTTCCCGGTGCAGCCGCTGGCGAAACTCCGGCACATCAGAGAACAGGCGGATCAGCTCTATATCGTGGGAATCGAGAATGGCGCGGCGCACAGCAGCATTACACTCGATCATGGCGTTTTCATAATCACTATGGCCGCAGGCGTTGCGGTATCTGGTATCCTGGGTAACAGCTTCCATCACGATGGGCTTGTATTTCTCATGTAACTCCCGAATCGTGGGGGTTGCCTGTTCCGGCTCTGTATCTCGGAACACTCCGGTTCCATCTGCGCCGAACTCCGTTTCCTGAGCGTCGATGTGCTGCTCTGCCTCATGGTCGATGGAGGGCATGGAATATTCCTGGCGCTCCTTGCCGCCCTCCGGGACAGCGGAAATGGTCACATCATGCTGATCCCGCAGCTGTTCCACAACCTGTTCCAGCCGGTTTGTCGGAAAGCCGCACATTTCCACACGGCCACCGCCGGGGATAGCGCGGGTTGTAAGGTTGAATCCCAGCTCCGCAGCGGCGGTTTTGGCATCCTCGCCGTACAGCTCAAAGAAATCGCCCATCTGATACAAAACCATATCATCCGGGTGACGCTCCTTGACCCCGTTGTATTCCCATATCTCCGGGGTCGGCTGCTGGGCTTGCAGGGCATCTTCCACCACCAGGGCCTTTTCTGCCTGGATTTTGTCGTACTCCGCCTGTTCCTGTTCGGTGAGATAGCGGCCTTTCTGGACAAGAGAGGTAATGCGCTTAGCAACCTTTTCCCAGTTCAGGTGAACATCCTGGCAGTCCTGCTTTTTATAGTGCAGCCCTTTCCCGTCGTGATCTTCGCCGCTGTGTGTTGCGCCGGACAGCGCATGAGAGCGTCCGCCAATTCCATACTCGTCTTTGAGGAGTCTCACTTTCTCCTTATCCGAATGGTTTTCCATGAAGAAAGCATAGATACGCCCTTTTCCTCCGGCGAAACTGCTGCCTCCAGTTATGGCTGCGTCGATCTCGTCCTCTGTGATGAACTGCTTGGCTGCAGGTACTTCCGTCAGCTGAGAGGTAAAGGTGGTGCAGGGCAGGGACAGGTCTTTCAGGTTTTCCCAAATCTCTCTCGGTTTGTGGTAGTGGAAGCGCAGCAACTCCCGATCCTGCTGGTAGGCCGTCCAGAAGGCGGCGTATTCTTCCGCAATGGTCTGGCGGAACTCCGGGCGGTTCAGTTGCTTGGCAAGCCATGCGGTTTCTTCCGGGAACCCGGTCCTCTGAATAACGGACAGACAGGACAGATACCCGGCTTCTCTGGCTTTATCGCTGAAATCGTGGTACAGATGCCAAAGTTTTTCCGCAAGGAGGGAGCGTTCATAGCCCGCTGCCTCGGTCAGCTCCACATTGGTGGCAAAATTTCCGTCCTGCAAAAGCTGGCCGATACGCTCGGCGGCGCTCTCCCAGGAAATGACCTGGGCGGACTTGTCGTAACGGGCTGTTTTGCCGTGGGAAAGATGGATGCCGTCCTCGGCATACCATGCGGTGACGCTGCCGATCCCGTTGCCGCCGTGATACAGATTTTTCAGAATGTCTGCGATTTCGGCGGTGGTTTTCTGCTTTTCAAAGGCTGCAACCACACGCTCCCTCTGGCGGTCCGTGTTGCCGCCCAGCCGCAGTACATGGTCAATATCCGCCTGGGCAAAAGAAAAAGCAGAGGATGTTTTCACATTCTCTGCTTCATCTATGATTCGGATTTGTTCGTTTTCGGAGAGGAAGAAACTCAGCTGTGAATAAGCTCCGCCATCAGAATCTCCTCTGCCTGTGCCTTGCAGGTGTTCATCAGGCCCACCCAGCGCATCGGATCGCTGGCTTTCAGCTGCTCCGTCGCGCCCGCGTCTTTCGCCAGCTGGGGCATCAGCTGCTCCAGACGGCTCTGTGCGGTCTCGTCGATTTCCAGCAGGTGCGGATACAGCTTCTCGCTCATCAGCAACTGGTTGTAGAGGATGGGACGGTGTTCCTTGAGGTATGCTTTCCGCATCCTGCCGTACTTGCCCAGGGGCTTCTCCGGCTGTTCGCTCAGCTTCAGGTCGGGAATCAGATAATCTCCGTTCTGGATGTAGTTCATGGGATTCTTCATGTTGGGGTCTCCTTTCTTTGATGGCCTCACGCTCGGCATTTCGGATGGTAACGCCGATCTGCCGCAGCACCTGTTGATTGATCTGGCTGACCGCCGTTCCCAACGCCCCGATGGTAGACGGGGTGTTGAAATCAAAGATCGCCATGAAATCTTCGTGGTCGAAGTAGCGTTCCGGCTCCAGTCCACAGCGGGACATCAATGCGTAAGTGATGCTGACGGTGGCGGCTGCCTTAAACTGTACTTCGATGTTAAATTCATCATATTCCTCTAAAAAGGAATCGTCAACGATATAAAGAAAGTCCTGACGATGCTCGTTCCAGTATTCGCCCGCCAGTTTTCCGGCCACCGCCTCCAGCTGCTGGGCAAGGTCATCGCCGCCAACCTCGTAAGTGCGCTCCAGCATGGCCGACACAGAATCCCTGTGCTGTTCCTCCAGCTTCCACAGCCAGGGGGTGCGGGAATGTTCGCGGGTCCCGGTGTCCGTGATGTCGAACACATAGCGCAAACGGGGTTTATCACCGGAATCGTCCACCAAGGCGATACCCTTGGAGCCACGGCGCACATAGCGGCCCATTTTTTCATTCCATAAATCATACTCCGCACAGGCGGTAGCGTCGGGGCGCTGGGCATAGATCAGCAGTTGCTCATGGAACGGATACTTGTAAAGGCGGGCGGCGGTGGTCAGAAATCCCGCCCATTCCTGCCAGCTGCCTGTGAGCTGGGTCGCCACATGGTCGGCCATCTGCCGGTAAAATTCTGTTTTGGATGGCATGGTTGTTGTCCTCCCTTCGTGTTAAATGGAAATGGGGCGGCATTTTACGCCGCCCCGTTGGGTGTTTATGAAATGCTTATTCATCAAAATCCGGGTACAGTTCCAGCTGAGCAAACTCGGCATCGCTCATAGCCTGGAGCTTCATCAGGGCGCTGTCGGTCAGTTCCCTCAGTTCCGTTTCCTCCGGCGAAAGTTCGCCGCGCATCTCGGTCAGAGCCTCCATCAGCCCGGTGCGGCTGCCGGTGTTGTAAATGCACATCAGGTTCATTTCTTCAAAAGTAAAGTTTCCCATATCAAAGCTCCCTTTCTGCGCTCTTTTTAGGCGCTGTCTTTTTGTGTTCCGTCCGGGGCTGGCTTTTCAGCTGCTCCATGACGGACTTTTTCTTGTCCCGTTCCTCCCGGTGGACAGCTTCCGCTAAATCCATGAGAGAGATTGGCTGGCCGCTGCGGGCCTGCTGTTCCAGCTGCGCCACGGTCGGCTCTTTTGGGCCGTTGTTGATGATGCCGTCGATCATGCCGTAGTCATCCTCCAGCATCATTTCCGCATTTTTCAGCGGATTGTCCGGCAGGAATCCGGGAATCTCGGTGAAACCAACGCTGTCGCAGTAATGACAGGATACCTTACCGTCCTGCTTGATGGCAACGATGTCGCTGACGCTCAGGGACGGGCTGTGAAAATCCACAGGCTTTTTCAGGTTGAACTGTTCATACAGCGTTTCCAGCTGCTCCATAGTGCTGCCGGAACCATTCAGTGGGGCGGTGTAGATTAAGTCATAATTGTTCCGATCCACAGCCAGATTGTGCGATTGCAGCCAGTCCAGATTCATAAACCGTACATTCTGCGGATCGTCCCGGCTCACCTGATAAATGGCAAAGCAGCAGCCCTCATGGGCAAGAAATGCCTGCTCCCGTTCCAGCTGCCGTTCTTGCCGTTCCAGCACCTTTTCATGGAACTGGGGGCTTTTCTCCCATTCCTCGTGTTCCACACCGAAAAGTCCGCCATGCTCCATGATTTCTTCGGTGTCAAACACCATGCTCTCCGTGTTATCTTCATGGAGGACATAGACGGTCAACCCGGCGGAATCCAGTTCCAGCGCCCGTTCTCTGGTGACAGGCAGCATCCCATCGTAAAAGTAGCCGTATCCCTGCATATCTGAAACAGATACTTCGCTGTCGGGCATGGGGTACTCATCCAAAGACTGTTCCTGAGCATCCGGCAGCTGGGTGGCGGCAGTTTCTGCGCTCTGCTGGCTGACCTGTTCCTGCATTTGCTGACAGGCGGCATCCTGCAAGGTCTCAATCATAGACAGCGGGGCATCCTGAATCGACGGATTTTCCAGTTCCAGCCCCTCACAGATCTGCTGGACAGCGGCGGAACGGGACAGTTTCGGGGTATCCAGCTGGCCGCCGTCCAGTTCTCTCATAGTCTCTTTGTCATAGAGGGTATAGTCCCAGCCGGTATCGCATGGCTGAATGTGCAGATAGGTGGCATCGTCCAGAAGAAACAGGGTTTCCTGCGGTATATCCGCCTGTTCCGGCTCCTGTCTGATAGTCAGGTCAATGCCGCGCTCCTTACAGATTTCCTTGTAGTGACGCTCGATGTCGTTTATCAGCTCGCAGGAGGTCTTGTTGATGGTCTCCAGACTGGCCCGCAGTTCCTTCAAATCCTTATCTTTGCTCCAACTGGCAATGTAGCCGAAACTGTTCTCGCCGGTCTGGATGCCAAAATACTGGCAGACCGCATAGGAAATGCTTTCTGCTTCGACTTCTTCTGTGCGACGGTCCTTTTTCTGTTCCTGCAAAAACTGCGAGAGGGTAAGCATACCGCCGTTAAAATTCAGTCCGGTCTCATCTGTAAAATACAGCCTGCCTTCTTCTGGAAATTCTAACGGAGCAGTCAAAATAACAGAACCAGCGTGGTTCACCACCACTCTTTCCTCAACACAAATTGGGGAACCGGGGTCGTCATCCGAACCGCGCAGGTCATAGCAATAAACGCCTTCGGGCAGATCATCACGGGAAATACGCCCGTTGGAAAACAGGGCGGGTTTCTCAAATAACTCTACTTCCTGATATTGTTCGTCATTGTCAATCTGAATTTTTTTCTGATTATGGAGCTTGCTGTGTGCAATTTCATGGACAGTGGCAGAAACGGTCTGCACCTCGCTCATGCCTTCCCGGATGGCGATGCGCTGCTGGTCGGGGGAAAAATAGCCGTCCGTGTTGGCGGCCATCGGCTCAAACTCGATGGGAACCGGGGCAGAGCGCCGCAGGGCTTCCAGAAAGGCTTCATAGTGCGGCACAGTCCCCGAAAGGCTGGAGGACAGCTCTGGCAGGGGCTTGCCATCGGTCTGGCTCACATCAAACACCTTAACCGGGCGAAACATGGGGATTTCAATTTCTTTTTCCTCCATGACCGCCTTACCGTCTGCATCCAGAATGGGGGCATGGGTGTCCGGGTCGCGCTTCATTTCCTCGATTTTCTTTTTGTAGGGCGTGGGGGCGATGATGGTGATGCCATGCTCGCCCTTTTTCACATGGCGCGCAAACTGGTTTTTCCACTTATTGAATCCAGCCACCAGCGTAGCTTCCGGCTTCTGCATATAGATGAGCATGGTGTTGTTCACCGAATAACGGTGAAACTTGGACATGACGGACAGATAGCGCATATACTTTTCGCTCTCGAACAGCTCCTTGATACCCTGTTCGATACCCGCCGTGATTTCCTGCAACCGTTCCCGGTTGGTGGGCTTATCAGCCATGATGTTCACTCTCCTCTCTAAATTGGCGATTGTTGATTGATGTTCAGCGATCCATAGCTTTTGTTCCTCCGGGCTGTCCTCCAGAAAAGAATCCAGCAGATAGCCGATATAATCCTTTTGCTGCACCGCCTCTAAAAAACGGGGGTGCATGGGTTCCTCTGGTGTTTTGGGTGTGTAGCCCGCTTCCCACTTGCGGAGAAGATGGAAGTAGTCCGCCAGAACCCGAAAGGCATGGTCCCGATTCTCCTGAAACTTCTGCGCCTCGGTTTTCTGGCGAACATAGTTCCTCCGGGGAGGAGCCTGACTGTCATAGATAAGGCCAAAATCCTGCGCCAGCTTCTCGGCGGCTTCCTTGGGGGACAGGTTGTAGAGCCGGGCGGTCAGGTCTATCACATCGCCGGTGGCTCCGCAGCCGAAACAGTAGAAATATTCTTCGTTCAGCTTCATGCTGGGGTTCTTATCATCGTGAAAAGGACAGCAGGCCATGCCGCCCCTTTTGACCTTAATCCCATATCGTTCTGCGGCTTCCCGGACGGTGACAAACTGCTTGACCATCTCAAATACATTTGCGCCCATCGTCAATCAGCTTTCGGTTTGGGGATGGGCGGCCTGTACCCGGCAGCCTTGGCCCGTTCACTGGCAGCCTTGCGGCGCTCGGCGCTGTATGGCTCCCGGACGGACACACAGCGTTTGGGGACTGTAAAATTGTGCTTATCCTTTTTGCAGACCTGTTCCGGGTGCTTTTTGGAAAGGCGGGTCAGCTTCTCCATCAGTTTTCGGTCATGGGTATAAACTTCGGCGGTGTCCTCGGCCTGATTGTAGAGGAGAATGGTTTCCTGTTCATAAAGGGAGAGCTTCATTTTGCACCGCCTTTCTGCCGGTCAAATTCCAGCTTGAAGTTGGCGTACCGCCCATCGTCCTCCAGAACCACCGTGGCATCATAGGTCTTGCCGGTCTTTTCGGAATAGCAGCCGGTGATCCTTGCGCGGCCATCCTTGAGCAGCGCTGTCACCAGTGCCTTGGTAGGCTGTTTTTTCTTGGTGGCCCACCATTTGTTGTTTTTCCAGATGGCAAATTTGCAGGATTCTGTCTGGCAGAAGAACCCTTTTTGCAGTTCCGCCACATCACCGCCGCAGCGGGGGCATTTGCCCACCACTTCGCGGGGCGGCGTGAACAGGTACTCAGTCCCCTTGATGACCTGATAGGTTCCCACCAACTCCCGGAGCATGGCGCAGATCCCACCCATGAAGTCCTCCGGGGACAGCTCGCCGCGCTCGATCTCGCTTAAACGGTGTTCCCATTCAGCGGTCAGCAGAGGCGATTGCAGCTGTTCCGGCAGGACGGTGATAAGGGACACCGCATCTTTAGAGGGCATGAGCTGCACAGCTTTCTTACTCTTTTTGCGCTCCAAAAAGCCGGTGGACACCAGCTTTTCCAGAATACCGGCGCGGGTGGCCGGGGTTCCTAAACCCTGACGCTCCGCATCCTCCGGCATATCGTCTTTCCCGGCAGTTTCCATCGCGGAAAGCAGCGTATCCTCGGTGAAGTGTTTGGGCGGGCTTGTTTTTCCCTCCTTGACAGCAGAGCTGGAAAGGGGCAACGTCTGACCTTCGGACAGTTCTGGCAGGCGGCCTCCGTCCGACAGGGTCTTGTCCTCGTTCTCCTTGTCCGGCTCCGCATTTTTCAGCGCAGAACGGTAGGCAGCATCCAGCGCCCGCCAGCCGGGGTGCTTCACCGTTTTGCCCTTGGCGGTAAACTCTGCACCGGCACACTCCACGGTGACAGCAGTTTCTGAGTAAGTATGCGGTTCCGCCACCGCGCACAGCAGGCGTTGTGCTACCAGCTCCAGCACCGCCTTTTCGCCCACCGGCAGGCCGGACAGGTCAGCGTTTTGGAGATTGCGGGTAGGGATCACTGCATGGTGGTCGGTCACTTTTTTGTCGTTGATAACCTGAGCCGCATCACAGGAAATGGCGATCCCTTTGCGAAACGGCATGGCATTGGCAACCAGATTGACCAGCACAGACAGGCTTTCAGCCATATCGCTCGTCAGATAGCGGCTGTCCGTGCGGGGATAGGTGCAGAGCTTCTTTTCGTACAGATTTTGGAGGTAGTCCAGGGTTTGCTGGGCCGTATATCCCAACAATCGGTTGGCATCCCGTTGGAGGGTAGTCAGGTCATAGAGGGCGGGCGGCTTTTCCGATTTGTCGCGGCATTCCACCTTTTTGACCGTCGCATCCGCACTCTGGCAGGCGGCTTTCAGCTGCTCGGCAGCAGCCTTGTCCGCCATGCGTTCCCCGAAAACGGAAAAACCGGGCAGCTCCAGGACTACCGTGTAAAACGGAACCGGCTTGAAGGTGTCGATCTCGGCTTCCCGTTGGACGATGAGCGCCAGCGTTGGGGACATGACGCGCCCGATGTTGAGGGTACGGTGGTACAGCACGGAAAACAGTCTTGTGGCGTTGATCCCCACCAGCCAGTCTGCCTTGGCGCGGCAGAGAGCAGCTTGGCGCAGACCGTCATAATCGGCACCGGGGCGCAGGTTTGCAAAGCCCTCCCGAATAGCGGAATCCTCCATCGAGGAAATCCAGAGCCGCTTCATGGGTTTGCTGCATCCCGCCAGCTCATAGACGCTGCGGAAAATCAGTTCACCCTCGCGTCCGGCATCACAGGCGTTTACCACCTCAGTCACATCCGGGGCGTTCATCAGCTGTTTCAGCACAGCAAACTGTTTCTTTTTGTCTTTACCCACCACCATCTGCCAGTGTTCCGGCAGGATGGGCAGATCGTCATAACGCCACTTGGCGTAGTCCGGGTTATATACATCGGCATCGGCTAGCCCAGCCAGATGCCCCACGCACCAGCTGACACGCCAGCCGTTTCCTTCCAGATAGCCGTCCTTGCGGGCAGTCGCGCCGATCACGGCGGCCAGACTTTGGGCAACAGACGGTTTTTCAGCAATCACAAGTTTCATCATCTTCATCCTCCCATTCTTCCCGCACAGGCGTGTGCAGTTTTTTCTCAATGCTGTTTTCCTCATCCAGCAGCAGGTCATAGCCGAACCGGTAGTCATAGCGGTACAGCTTTCCCAGCAAATCGTTGATGAGGATACGGCAGGCCAGAATGACACGGGTTTTGTCCACCTGCATCAGCCGGTAGCGTTGATAATTGCTGTAATATTCCTCATGGCGGCGGGTACGGCGGACGGTTTCCTCAAACAAAATATCCACTGGGTCCTGGCAGCCGTCCTCTTTTTCACCCTCCACGCAGTTCAGAAGTTCCATCACCATAGGGAAGCTCCGTTCATCCATTGGGGCTTCTTCTGCCAGAAAGCCTACCAGTGCGGATAAGAGCAGGCGGGCGGCTGTCTGTTCCCGGTCTGTCAAAACTGCCATTGTCTGCGCAGCATCCGGCAGGAGCGTTTCTTCCACAAAATCCGCTGCGTCGCCTGAATAAAGCTGACGAATGGAATCTATGGACAGGGGAACCGCTGCGGCATCCAGGGAGAAATCAAAAGGTTCCTCCCGTGTGGGCTTTTTCCGAAATTTGCTCCACACAGTTGAGAGAATGTCGCTGCCAAAATACACGGCGATCACCAGCAAGTCAAAAACCGCAAGCAGCTTGATAAATGTAATCAGAATACTCATTTTTTTCGTTTCCTTTCTTTGAGCCATCGTTCCATTTCACGATGGCAGACTCCCACGCAGGGCTGCCCATAATTCCCACAGCCATAGCAGGGGTGGCTTTTGGGTAAAGAGAGAGGACGGGAAGTGTCCTTCCCGCCCTCCGGCCTGCGTGTCATCATGCGTTCATAGGGGCTGTCGGTGAACCGGGTCATGGGGTGTCATCCTCACTTTCTTCACCGCCGCCCCTGTCAGCGTCCAGCTCGCCCGATTCCTCGTCCTCCAGTTCAGTTTCTTCCTCATCCGGCAGTTCCTCGCCGTCCTCATAGTCATAATCGTCTGGATTGCTGTTGTTTTTACGGTTGGCTTTACCCTTAATAAATTTGAAGTAGGCAAAGGCAGCGCCGCCCATCACAGCCAGCACCAGCAGCAGGACAGCCGGATTTAACCCTGCGGGTTCTTTTTTCTCCGGTTCCGTGGGTTTCTTTGGCGGTTCCGGTTCCTTGCCGGTACAGCCGGTCATGTCCGTACTGCACACCTCGCATTTGGTGTTGACTGCACCGGCTTCACATTTTTCCGTGCAGTTGCAGACAGCGGGCGGTTTCTCGGCGGATTGCCCGTCCTCCATCAGCGCCATCAGGTCAGCTTCATCCACCTGATTTAAGAAATGGACGGCGGTCTCCTTGTCCTCGTTGGCCCGGTCAATGAGGATGTAGAAGTAGTTGCCCGCCTTGGTGGTGACGGTGATGAGCTGCTTGTTGCCGCCGAAATCATCCACCAGGGCAGCGTTGCCCTCCGGGGTCAGGGCAGGACTGTCCTCAGTTTCTTCCACCACATTGGTATCGTTGGTGGCATCCTCCGCCGGGGGCTGCTCCGGCCCTTGAGCAAAAGCGGTGACAGAAAAACCGCCCATCAGCACCAATGCGGCGCAGAGGGCGGAAAGGGTCTTAAAAATTCTCTTATTCTTCATGGGCGGTGTCCTCCTGTTCTTCATGAGCATCCATACCGGGGAGTGTGCCGCCGGACAGCATGGCGCTTAACTGCTCAGGGGTCATACGCATAGCGCGCACCATCTGGACGATCTCCAGATTTTCCGCTTCGGTTTTCTGCGCTTCCAGCGATTTCAGCTTTTCCTGATACTCTGCGATTTTCTCACGGGTTTTCGTAATTTCCCGGTCAATGCGTTCAATTTTCGTAGCCATAATCAATCACTCCTTATCAAAAGATTTGTCACCAGTTCATCAGACCGTAGCCCTTGATGCACTCGTAGTTCACATCGTAGCTTCTGATTTTGCAGGCATCGCCGCTGTTTCCCTCTACGGTATAGACCCGGCTGCCGTCTGTGCCGATGACGATGCCCACATGGTCGGCGCTGCCGTCCAGGTCCCAATCGAAGAAGATGGCGTCGCCGGGGGCCAGATTGTCATAGCCCCGTGCGCCCCATTGTCCATGAGATTGGAACCAGGGAAGCCCTTGGGACTGGCAGCCTGCAAAGCGCGGTTCAGACAGACCCATCTGGCCGTAGCACCAGGACACGAAGCAGGCGCACCATTCCACGCGGGAATTGAAACCGTACCAGCTCCAGTAGGGCTGACCACCCACATTTCCCACCTGACGTTTGGCCAGTTCCACCAGCTCCGGGTTGCCGGGGCGTGTGCCGTTTACAAACTCCACACCGTCCAAACTCTCGGAATCACTGGTATTTGTGGAGCCGCCGCCGAAGATCAGCGGCTTGTTGCCCAGCGTCTGCCGGTACACCTGATACATTTCCAGCTGGTCCGGGGTCAAAAGCTCTGTGGCAAGAGAGGAAATGGGGCGGCTCTCCAGCTTGACATGAAGAATCCGGTATTCATATTCGTGTTCGTCCCCATCTTCATCTGTATAGGTACGAATTTGGACTTCCTCGGTCAGTGTCAAGGTGTATTGGGCTGAAAACACTCGCTCCAGCTCCGCCTGTGCGCTCTGCCGGGTATAGCCCTGCAACACAGCAGACAGATAAGCCGCCAGCTCATGGGGGTCATGCCCGATCATATCCAGGTCATAACGGTATTCGTCATATCCCGGATGGCTGCTTTCGATGTTGTCGATCTCGGCTTGCAGCACCGCTTCTCTGGCGGCGTAATCGGCCTCCACCGCAACAAGTTCCGGGTCATCCGACGGATAGGTAGAGCCGGAAATGGCAGAACCAATGCTCTGCGCCATCATGGAGCAGGAGGACATGGTGTTGAGCAACAGGCAGATGAGAAGAAAAATCGCACCTACAAGCAAAAAGCCTTTTTTATGGCGCATAATAAATGCTCCGGCCTGCTGTGCCTTTTCCTTGACCGTCTTGGCGGCCTTGCCGGTCTTTTTTGCGGTGTTGGCGGTGTTTCCGGCGCGCTTGGCGGCGGTGTATTCCTTTTTGATGGCCTGTTTCTGCTGCCAGCGTGAAAACGGATTGCTGGTAAGCTGGGGATTTTCCCGCAGGGACTTTTGATACAGGGCATTTACATTGGCCTTTTCCAGCTTTTGCTCCGCCTGTGCCGCCTTGCGGTAAGGTTTCAGCTTGTGACTGCGGTAGCCTTCCCGGAACAGCCGCGCACCGGTTTCGGCAGCTTCCTCGGACTTGTGGGCGCTCTCCACGCCCACATTGTCCTGTTCTGTTTTACGGATTTCCTTGTGGAGTTTCCCCAGCGCCGCATCTCCCGGAGCATCCCGGACCGCATGGGACAGCTTGGAGGGCGGCTTCTTCTTGTCCTCCAGCACCAACTTGGTGGTCACTTTGCCGGTCTTAGGGTCCACCGTTTTTTGCCGCACCTGCCTTTTGGAAATTTTCGCCTGCGCCTTGTCTGCTTTGGCGGCGGCCCGGTCTGCTTTACGGATGGGCTTTTCCAGCGCCGGGTCAGCGCGTTCCTCGTCTGTAAAGTGCAGGCGCGGTTCCTTACGCATACCAGCCACCCGCCATCAGGTCATCCAGCAGCACACAGGTTTCCGCATATACCGGAATCTGAATGGTTTCTGCCGGAAAGACCGTTGTGGACAGGAAAAGCGCCATCAGGGTTCCTCTTGCCATGTCCCGATCCTGAATCGGGCTGCCAATAAACAGCTTGGGAACATCCGGTATGCCCTCTGTCCAGACATGGTGAATCCGGGTAAATCCGGCATAGCCCTTGGGCGTGAGATTTTTTGCTGCCTTTTCCTGCTCATAGCAGTAATGGACGGCAGCGCGAAGCAGTTCTACCATCTGCTCACAGCCGCTGACAGCGGCCAGAAGCAGACCTGCGCCTTTTTCAATTTCTTTCTTTGTCATGCTGTTCATCCTCCTTTTTTAAGTCCAACGGCTTGGTGGTCATGATACGGTACAGTTCCGTATTCTTGGGGAAGTGGTCCACAAAGGGCAGGATGGTGGAGCCGTAGAACAAAAGCCCTTCGCCCTCGCCGGAGTGGGTCACATAGGAAAGCTGGTGCGGGGAAATGCCCAGCTGCTTGGCAAGAATCTGCCGGTCGCCGCCCGCCTGGTTGAGCATATACACGAAGTCGGAGTTTTCAAAGATGTTCTCCACCTCGCGGCTGCTCAAAAGGTCTTTGACGTTCTGCGTGATACCGGTCGGAATACCGCCCCATTTACGGAATCGCTTCCAGATTTCCACCGTATAGGCGGCGGTCTGTTCCTCTTTCAGCAATAAGTGCATCTCGTCAATGTAGTAACGGGTGGACTTGTGGGCGGCACGGTTGATGGTAACGCGGTTCCACACCTGATCCTGTACCACCAGCATCCCGATTTTCTTCAGCTGCTTGCCCAGTTCCTTGATGTCATAGCAGACGATACGGTTGTTGATGTCCACATTGGTCCGGTGGTTGAACACATTGAGGGAGCCGGTCACATAGATTTCCAGCGCTGTGGCGATGTACTGTGCCTCTTTTTCCTCCTGCGCCCGCAAGAGATTATACAAATCCTCCAGTATGGGCATATTCTCCGGGCGCGGGTCATTCAGGTAAGTCTGATAGACCAGCCGCACACAGCGGTCGATGATGGTTTTCTGCACCGGCTGCAATCCCTCCTTGCCGCCCACGATCAGCTCGCACAAGCTGAGAATGAAGTCGGACTTGAGGGACAGCGGGCTTTCATCATCCGAGTAGTCCAGATTCAGATCCATCGGGTTGATATAGTTGGTAGAGGTGGGCGAAATTTTGATGACCTGCCCATGCAGACGCTCCACCAGCGGGGCATATTCCGCCTCCGGATCCAGAATTTCCACCTCGTCGGAAGTCAGCAGGAAGCAGTTGGCGATCTCTCGCTTGGCGCTGAAGGACTTGCCGGAACCCGGCGTACCGAGAATCAGACCATTGGGGTTTTTCAGCAGCTTGCGGTCCACCATGATAAGGTTGTTGGACAGGGCATTGATGCCATAGTACAGCGCTTCTTTACCGTTCTGGAATAATTCCTGGGTGGTAAACGGCACAAAGATCGCCGTGGAACTGGTGGTCAGCCCCCGCTGAATCTCGATCTGATTGAGACCCAAAGGCAGGCAGCTCATCAGCCCTTCTTCCTGCTGGAAGTCCAGCCTTGTCAGCTGGCAGTTGTATTTCTGCGCGATGGAGCTGGCCTGAAACACATTGTTGTCCAGCTGGCGGGGGTTATCCGCTGTGTTCAGCACCAGAAATGTCACAAGGAACATTCGCTCGTTGCGGCTCTGCAAATCCTGCAAGAGCTTTTTGGCCTCAACACCATAAGTGGCAAGGTCGGAAGGGATGATGTCCATGTCGTATCCTGCTCTGACCGCCTTTTTCTGTTCCTCGATTTTGGATTTATCCAGATCGGTGATTTTCCGCTTGACCGTCTTGATGGCCTTGATCTGATCCACCGACTGGATATGTAGGCTGACGATCAGCGAGCTTTCCATGTCCAGAAAATCAGCCAGCATCCGGTCATTCAACTCCGGCGCTAAAATCTGCAAAAAAGAAACCGCCCCATATTTCTTGCCCATGCGGAACTGCCTGCCGGTGCGGAACTCAAAGGAGCTGGGGGCGATAAAGTCCTTGGTGGACAGGCCGCTGGTGGGGAGCCAGTCCCACTCAAACCGGAACGGCAGCTGCTCATCCATGTGGAAGATACCATGCAGCTGGGCAAGCCGCGTCTTTCCATCCAGCGTTTCCGCCGCCACACCCAGTCGCTTGAAGTTATTGAGAATATCGGTCTCAATGCGCTCCAAACGGGGCTTGGCCGCCTTGATGCTGTCCGCGTCAATGCCAAAGGTGAGATACTTGGTTTTGATAAGGCCGTTGTTGCCCTTTGCCAGCTGGTTTTGCAGCATGGTGGTGTACTCCACCCGGATACTGTCAAAATCATCCCTTTGAAGGGGGATGTTGATGGCGCGGGCAAAGGTTTCCTCCGATGCTGCAAGGTTCAAAAAAGACAGCTCAAACTGAATCGAGCTGTCGAAGTAGTTGAGGAAATCGCACCAGCCCTCGAAGATCGCGGTTTTATCCTCGTTCTGTGAAAGCTGATAGTTGATGTCCTGAAATTGAATGGTTTTTGTGTAGTGACCGTCTGATACCCGGCAGATACCGTCCGGCCACATCCGTTCATAAGGGATACTGTCCTGCGCGGATTTTTCCTTTTTGTCCGTGCGGTTGGCGCGGGCAATGGCAGCTTCAATCTGCTTTCTGTCGGCGCGGGACAGCTTTTTCTTTGTTTTGACCGGCTGCACAGCTTTTTCCTCGTTTTTTCCGAACAGCTGGTGCAGCCAGTTTTTGATTGCCGTAAACAATGTGTGACACCTCCTCGTCGAGATTTGCCTGCCGCTGCAACACGGCATAGAAGTTATTGGTGCGGTAGGGGCGCTGCCTGGGGCGGATCACCGTGACGCGAATGATATTGCCCACAATCTTTTCCAACGGCTGGCCATGCTTTTCGTACATCGCCAGCAGGAAGAAGGGCAGCATCACGAACATCATGCACAGGGCTGCCGTACTGTTTCCGGCAGAGCCACGGAGCAGAAAGAACAGCGGTACGCCCAAAAGCGCCCCTCCGCCGAAGCAGACTAACTGCCGCTTGGTTAAGTTGAAAGCAACCTTGGTTTTGACTTTCGTCAGGTCTTTGGGTACAGGTACATAGGCCACAATTACACGCTCCTTTCTGACAACACCTGATAAATCCCTTGCATGATGTAAGCAACACAGGGAACAGCCACGCTGTTTCCTAACATCTCATATCGCTTTGAATCACTGATTATCCCATGCTCAAAATCGTATGCGGTCCATCCATCCGGGAATCCCTGCAACCGCTCACACTCCATAGGGGTTAGCCGACGCACAATATATTTTCTCTCTGGTTGGGCGACCAACGCTCCGCAAGGCTGATATGCCATAAGAGTTGGAGCCAATTCCTCCTGATACCCTATACTGCCGGCCGCACTTCCTGCTTTATAGCGGAAACCGGCGCTGACCATGGCGGGCGGAGATTGTGACATAGCAGCTATGATTGGCAGATTTCCGTGTGTTTGGCTTCGCAGAGTAGGAGAAATATTACTGCGCTCCACGCTCATAGAAGCTCCGCCCTGGTCGTTGAGTATGACAAGCGGCGCAACAACCGCATGACGGTCTGCCCCTGTCAGGGTATAAGAAATGTCACTTTGGTATCCAGATCCATTTCCTCCGTTATGCGGCTGGCGTCCAATGATATTGCCCACAATGCAGTACACTTCGGTATCGCTCAAATATCGGTCTTGCGGGACTGTTCCTCCAGCGCTGCTTGCAGCAAAGGAGGTAAGTGCTTGCCGCGGCGTTCCGCCCGATTCAAAATACCCTCGCAGGCTTTTGGGGACAAAAAGTATTTGTCCGGCGCATTTTCCTCTAAAATCAGCGACAAGGAACACGCGCCTGCGTCGCTGTGCTGTTCCGAAATATTGGGCGTCGTACACGCACCAAGCGAGATCAATTCCTCGGCTTCGTACCATTCCGGCGTTGGCCCATCGCCCAGAATAAGGCATTGGAACCGGGGTTTCTGTGAACGCTTGTAGCACAGCCGCAAAGTCACATCCTCCTGCGGATGACAAAGCTCCGGGGACGTTTTCCCATATTGCGATTTGCGGATATTGTCCATGCGTTACCTCCTGCATTTCTCGAATAATACGGATTGCTTCAGAAAACAACCCGCTGCGCTCATCCGCTAACCCTAACCTGCGTCCGCTGATGGATAGTCCCTGACAGGGTGAACCAAAAGTGATGATGTCCACAGGTGGCAGCTTGCGTCCGTCCAGTTTTGTAATATCTCCTACATGGATCATTTCTGGAATATGCCGTTTTGTGACCGATATGGCTGTCGGCAGAACTTCACTTGCCCAGACAGGACGGATTCCATAAAATAAGGCGGCATAGGGGAAACCCCCTATCCCGTCAAAAAGTGTTCCTAAAGTTATCTCTTTCATAATGTACCTCCCAGCATGGTTTAATGAGCCTGGAATACAGCTTTTGCAAGGCTGCCGGTCTTAAAGAGCGTAAAACACAGTAAAACCGTATAGCCCACACAGCTCCAGATCGCCATAATCACATCTTCCTCCGTAGCGATGTCCTGTACCAGTACAGCATAAATCGCCACACAGACAATAATGAGAAATGCCTGGAATCCCAGCGCCAGCAGGGAGCGCAGATAGTTCTGGCCCATGCCGCCCCATTCCTTGCCCATCATGGCAGCCATGGGGATGGGCGCAACGGATGTCACAAGGTAAATTTCAATCATACGGCCATAAATCACGATGAAGATGCAGATATACAGCGCCCACATGGTAACGCCGATAAACATACTCTGGAACCAAAGCCCGAACAGCGGACCCAAATCCATTTCCATCAGCCGGGGTTCCATGTCCGTAAGGACAGAGGAAATATCAATGGCGGTATCCGAAGAAATGATGCCGGATGCCTGTGCCACCACACTCTGCGCCATATCGAACACGCCCATGACGATATTCCATGTATTCGTGACAAGGAGTATGGCTGTGGCTGACTTGAACACCCATTTGAAAATCATCCAGGTATCCACATCATGCAGGTTGTTTTTGTCGGTAATCATCTGGATCAGTTCCAGCGTCATTACAATCGCCAGAATCACACCGGCGATGGGAACCATGATGGAGTTGGAGAGATTCTGGATCATGCTGAAAATGCCGCCGTTCCAGCCCTGCGGCGTTTGCCCAACCTGCACGGATATATCTCCGACCTGCTGGTTTACAGAATCGAACATCCCGGACAGGTTGCCCATAATGCCGCCTACCAGCATTTCTTTCAGCCAATTTGTCAGGGATTCAAGTAAGAAATCCATACGGTGTCAACCTCCTTTCCGCCGCCCCCGCAAAGCTGCGGGAGCGGCAAGGATTTCATACGGAGACGCTTAGACAGAGAAAAGCCCGGAGAGCAGAGGTACAAGGACCATGCCTACCACGGCTACACCAGCACCGGCCATGAGCTGTGTTATCCCCAATTAGTAGGAACAATACAGCTTTCTGGCGAGCGGCGGCACGTCAAGAAATATATATGGAGTTTTTAAGAATCCCCCCAGAGCAGGGGAGCGGTCAGCCTGTGACCTGCTCCACTTCCGGTATGGGTTTGAGATTAAAATGAATTTCGATAGAAATGTGTCTTGTTTTATCTTCGTCAATGCGTTCATGCACGACGATTTCTTTGATTAAGCGGTTGAGGGTGGCTGCGTCCAGCTCTGTGATATTGGCATATTCCTGAATGGCTTCCACCCATTGTTTTGCGTCATTGGCAAGCTGGACTTCATCGGACAGCCGCTTTCTGCCCTCGGACACTCTGGTTTTAAGCTCCTTCTGCTCGGTCTGTGTCTTTTCCAGCATGGTGTTGAAATTCTGCTCACTGATACGCCCTGCAACCATGTCCTCATAAAGCCGCACGACCAGTTTGTCCAGAACCTCAATCCGTTCCTCGTCCCTTGCAAGGGAGCGCTCCATTGCTTCACGCTGTTCCCGCTGCTCGGCTTCACAGGTATTGGTCAGGCGGTCGGCAACCGCTTCCCCGTCCATCAGGGCAGCTCTGGCACATTCCCGGATTTTCCGCAGCACATGGCTGTAAAGGGTGTCATAATCAATCCGGTGCTGGGTGCAGTGGTTCTTTCCAAAGGCATTGTAGGTCTTGCAGGAGTAAACCCGCTGGGGATGTTTTGCGTTTGTGTAGCGTATCGTCAGCGACTTCCCACACTCGCCGCATTTTATCAGTCCGGCAAACAGGCTGATTTCATTGGTCTGCCCCGGACGCTGGCGGGATTTCAGCTTGTTCTGCACAATGTCAAAGCTCATGCGGTCAATCAGCGGTTCATGCTGTCCCTCCACCACAATCCAGTCCTCCGGCTTCTTTTCCCCAATCGTGCCGATTTTGAAACGGTAGTCCTTTTTCTGGGAAGCAATCGCCCCGGTGTAGACGGGATTCATCAAAAGGTCTTTGATAACGGAGAAATCCCACATATACCGCCCGTTTTCCGGGTCTTTCTTTTCCCATTTGGTGCGGGTATTGCGAAGCCCCCGTTCCCGGTTCCACCATGTGGGGCAGGGGATTTTTTCTTCCTCCAGCCGTCTGCGGATATAGTTCGGACCATGACCGTTTAGGGCATATCCGAAAATCAGCCGCACAATCGGGGCGGTTTCCTCGTCAATGAGCAGATGGTTTTTGTCCTCCGGGTCTTTCCGATACCCAAACGGGGCAAGACACCCGGTAAACTGTCCTTTCTGCGCTTTCAGAAGATAAGAGCTGTCTCTTATACACATCTCCGAGCCCACGAGACGGAGCTACATCTCG
>OWIH01000102.1_pt1 | contig 50054 bp, 48 predicted proteins | sample 1732891 | NCBI WGS metagenome assembly OWIH01 (sample SAMN05065765, study PRJEB22554) | human gut metagenome | biome: ENVO:2100002; feature: ENVO:00000062; material: ENVO:00002003 | host: Homo sapiens | place: USA
TATGCTGTCCAAAAAGGAGGTGCATACCATGCAGACAATCAAAAAAGATTTAAACGGGAGGGATAACGAGGCGCTCTCACGCTGTCTGCTCCGCTCAATCCTGCCACATCATCTGATGTAATATTTCTTACATTATAAACAGTTACTCATTATCGGTCAAGCTGTTTGCGGTTTTTAGTCGGGATACATTTATCTTCCCTTTTTTCGCACTCGGTTTTCCAAGAAATATTTTTCGTCAAGCGTCATAGGCAGACTGTTTTCTTTCCTGTATGTAAGTACGCCGCCGTAAAGTCTCCGTATCTTTTTCAGCGCAGTTTCCCGAATACCCCTGATATTCCGGTCAGACTGTCCGATACTCTCCGCGTACTCTGTTGTGGAATAGTCATGCACAAACAGGTAATAGAGCATATTTTTGAGATGCGGCTTTAGTTCCTTCAATATTTCCGACAGATCCGCATCCGTGACAAGCTCATGTATTGTTTCGGGGTGGTCAAATATGATATCGAGGAAATCACCTGCAAGCATGAGCCTTTTTAGAACCATGTCATAGGAAGGCTTGCCGGAAACATAAAATTCATCTGCACCCCATTCCAAAGGAACGGTGGAGCGCCCCGTCTCATGGTCTCTTTCTTTCCGTTCCCTGTTAGCGTCCAGCCTGTCCCACCACCTGATGACTTCCTTAAAATCTTCCTCTGTCCTTGCGCTTTCCTCAATACGCCGGATAGCAAGAGCGCGGGCTTCACGGTGGAGCATATCCCCGTCCGCTTCCGTTATGAAATCCTGTTCCCTGAATGCCGGGAGTTCAGCGTATTTTGGCATTTATGGTCAGTCCTTTGCAAAAAATAAAATTTTGTAGCTGTTTTTTCAAAAACACTTCCGTTTTTATAGCCGTTTTTCTCCTATTAGTGAAGGAGTAATTCTTTTTGATTAAAAATCAATTACATGAAAGGAGGAGCAGGCTATGAGGTACGGATAAAACAGAAATCCGGTTACTAAGTACGGAAGTTAGGGGACTTAACGGTTCCACGAACAATTATAAGGGAAATGCGCGTGATACGCAAGAAAGGATTGCATGATGGAGGCAGTAAAATTGAATAATGATATGGCAAAGTCCAGCCCTTCTGCGGCTGGCTTTTTTTACCGCAGGATCGGCGGGACGCTTTTCAAGGTCAGGGTATATACAGGTTCGGGATATGCCGACACGCCTGACGAAAAAATATCCCGCCTGATCTGCAACGAAATGATGACAGGGGGCGGAAACTGTGGTATGATGGATTCACCACAGATGATTCCTCCGTGAGTTTTGCAATGGCCGCATCCTTTTCCTGAATGGTTCCAGTCAGGGCTGCAATGGTCGTATTCAGTTGGGCGATCATGTCCTTAAGTTCTGCGAACTGGATGTCTTTTGCGTCCTGCGGCATTGGCTTTCTCCTCTGAAATCTGATAGTTAAATTATACCACCAAATACAGGAAAAATCCAGCAAAACCAATGGTTTTCGGCATCCCGCAGCAAGTATTATACAGCCATTTTCAGCGCCTTGGGCTGTTCGATCTCCAGGCCTGACATGAGCCAGTCGAACTGCTTCCAGGTGATCGGTTTCACCTCGTCCCGGCTGCGCGGCCACCGGAAACGCCCCTTTATGTTTCCGTCCAGACGCTTATACAGCAGGCACATGCCGTCTGGCTCTTTGATAAGGATTTTGATCCTGTCACACCGCTTCCCACAGAACAGATAGGCGGACATGGTATCTGGCTGGGAATGGAACATATCCTGCACGATGGCGCATAAGCCATCAATGGAGCGGCGCATGTGGGTATATCCGCAGATGACGTAGAGGTTTGTTTTTATAGAGATATCACCGATCGTAGCCGACCTCCGATCATAAGCAGGGTTTTTTCGTACAGGGAAGCATCAACCGGCCCGGAAAACCGGAAAGTGATTCCGTTCGCCGCTATTTCAATGGAAGGGCCGGCATTTTGCGCCGCCTGGACAGGAATGAAAGTATTTTCCTGCGGGGCCGACTTGCGGAGGGGATCCTCAGACAGAATATCCACTCTGACAATCTCCTGAGCCGGACGGCTATTCGGAACAGATGAAATAGAAGGTTCCGGAATTGCATAGCACGCTTTCTTACGAAGCCTGCTGATCCAGGTATAAAAAGTGTTTGGGTTGATTCCGTTCTTCCTGCACCAGTCGCAGTCCGTCAGGCCGCTCCTGCGGCACTCCAATACCAACTGGTATTGTTCTTCAGGGGTTTTCTTTGCGACATACATATGGGTTACCTCCTTTGGGGGATTGCAAGCCAATTTGAACAGTAAAATACTTGCACTGTAACCATTATTGCATACTGGAGAGTGGATTGGAAGCCACCCTTAAATTAAGCGCTTACTTTCAGATTATGCAGAAAACAGCCTTTCATCACGGATATGGTGATTATGTCTTTATTATTAAGGACAACGGCATAGGCATGACGCCGGAATTTGTAAATCATATTTTTGAACCTTTTGAAAGAGAATCAAGCGCAACAATATCCGGCATAGAAGGTACGGGACTTGGTATGGCTATTACTAAGAATATTGTTGAGATGAACAGAATGCAGTGGGGCCAAAGAATTAAATATAAACTATAAGTTAAATTAAGAGTAACAATTAATATGAGTAATTTGACTTCATGATTCCGCATCCCTAAAATAAAAAGAGAGGAAGAGAGGTGGGAGAAATGAAGTTTGTAAAGGGAGGAAATGTTTCACGCCTGTTAGAGGGCATTAGTATTCCAAAAATGTTTCACGCAAAGCAGGCGTTTGATGACGCAAAGATTACTCCTGAGGATATTCCGGCGGTTGTGTACAGGGAACTGTCAAAGCCGGGGATTGGAGAGACAATTAAGCCGGGGATGAGCATTGCTGTTACGGCAGGAAGCCGGGGAGTGGCAAACGTGAATGTGATTACCAGAGCAATTGTGGATTTCTGCAAGGAAAAGGGAGCTCACCCCTTCATTGTACCGGCCATGGGAAGTCATGGAGGAACCCTGGCAGAGGGACAGAAGGAGCTTCTGGCAGGGTATGATATAACAGAGGAATCCATGGGATGTCCCATTAAATCTTCCATGGAAACCGTACTCCTGGGATATTCCCAATATGGAAAGCCCGTGTATCAGGATAAATATGCCTATGAAGCTGACGGAATCATCATTTCCTGCCGTATCAAACCACACAATGCCTTCCGCGGTCCCTATGAGAGCGGCGTGTGCAAGATGATGGTGGTGGGACTGGGAAAACAGACGGGCGCGGAGAGTGTTCACAGCGACGGTCTTGGAAACATGGCCAGGAATCTGCCGGCCAATGCCAGGGTGGTGCTGGAACGTTCCAGTATTCTGTTTGCCATTCCCTGTGTGGAAAATGCATACGATGAGACATCCATAATAGAAGCCATTCCCAGGGAAGCGATCATGGACAGAGAGCCGGAACTTCTGAAAACCGCGTTTTCCAACATGCCCGGTATTCTGGTGGGAGAAGCAGATGTTCTGATAGTCAATGAGATAGGGAAAAACTTCAGCGGTACCGGAGTGGACCCCAATATTTCCGGGACCTGGTCAACGGAGTTTGGCAAGGGAGGTCTAAAGGTAAAACGGACCTGTTTCCTGGACCTGACAGACTGCTCCCACGGCAATGCCAATGGAATGGGATTGGCGGACATCATTACCGCCAGGCTCTATGAAAAGCTGGATCCGGAAGTCATTTATCCTAACTGCTTTACCAGCACAGTACTACGCTCCGGCATGATGCCGCCGGTGGTTGCCACGGACAAGGAGGCAATTCAGGCATGTATCCGCACGGCTAACCAGATTGACCGGGACAATTGCCGGATAATAAGAATAAAGAATACGCTGCATGTGGGAGAGATCATGCTTTCACAGGCATACCATGAGGATGTGGTCAGGGGAAGATACAAAGGAGTGACAGCTGTGTCGGAACCAGAAGAGCTGCGGTTTGACCCGCAGGAGAATCTGATTACGCCAATGCTGTCTTAATGCGGATTAAAAAACTCATTGCATACAAAGGAAAAATCTGTCATAATATCATCAGAATTTGTTTACAGAAGAAGGGGGGCCATATGGACTATTTGTATTGCATGCCTGATTTGAACAGCACCAGGGAAAACTGTGAGAAGATACATAACATACTGGCAAGGATGTCCGACCGGTATAAACTGAACATTGTACCTGAGCCGGTTAAGGCAAAGTATTTCGGCGGCCTGGATTACTACAAGAAATATCGGATTTATAAGGAGATTCGGGAAATCGGGGGCAACAGCGGGGAAGCATACCTGCAGGCGGATGAGAAAGAGATGATTCTCAGCGTATGTAAGAACCAGCAGGAGCAGGAGCTTATGAAAGGCTGTATTTATGCGTATTGCTATCCGGCACAGATGGTGCTTAAATCATTCAATGACAGAGATAAAAAGAAATAACCAGCTGATATGACGGACAAAGAGAGGAAGGCTTGCCTGACCTCTCTTTTTTGACTCAGGACGTCTTCGGCCCGGTCTCTGGGCCCTGCATGGTCAAATCCACAAAGCGCAGTCCCGGAAGGGAAGATGACAGAAGGCCGGGAAGGGGATTCAGCCAGCTTTTGCAGTGGTCCAGGATAATGGCATCGCTGGTGATGACATGCTCCGTTTCCTTGAGGACCGCATCTGCGTTGGGGACCAGGTGCACCTGGCAATCAATGGCTTCCTCCCGTGCTGTGTCCAAAATCAGGGCCCTCAGCTTCCCCGAATTTGACACGGGACTGTCCAGATAAAATACAGCTCTTTCAGTCTCCAGTTCCTTCAGCCGGCACAGCAGAAGGCGGATGGCCTCATGGGTTTTGCCGATGATTCGGTATGTCCCCCGAAGTCCGGCCAAATCCCGGATAGTGCCATCCATACACTTAAGGAGCGTGGAGCCTGAAAGGGCGATTTCCAGCGTTATGATAATATTGAAGCCGTCTATGTGCACCTCCTTTCCAGGAACCGGGCCAATGACTTCCCGGTTTCTGCGTAAGGCGGCTGCCTGGCGGGAGGAGGTGGCCCGGACCAGAGCAAGGCGCTGCCGTTCGGACAGCAGATAGTGATTTCCTGTAAATACAGAGGCATTTTTCATGGGATATCCACGTTCAATCAGATACAGGAGGTCTTTTTGTGCCTGGCACAGCTTCCCCAGGCTTTCCTCCCTGTAAAAAAATGCCTCATCCTCCGGCACATAACCGCGTCTGACCTGTTCCATGTGTGTCCTCCTTTTTGACTGTTGATACAAACTGTTTATAGTATAAGATAATTGGAGAGGAATTACAATCCAAAGTATTTTATACTACAACCGGGCGCGGCATGATATAATACAGATAACAGCCAGAGAAAACACCGGAAAGACAAAAAATATTTTATCACAGAGGACACAGTCATGTTATACCAAATTTCAAACGGAACCGTATCAGTGGGCGGCGAGCTGATTCTCTCCCACATTGATTTTGAAATACGTGGAAATGAAAAGATAGCAGTGGTGGGTAAGAACGGAGCAGGCAAGACAACCCTGTTAAAACTTGTAGCAGGGGAACTGTCCTTGGACCGGGATGACAGGCGCGAGGGGGCGGGAATACGGCGTTCGCGCCAGCTCTCAGTAGGGATGCTTTCCCAGCAGGCTTTTAAGGACGGGAGCAGGACCGTGGAGGAGGAACTTCTGGAGGCATGTCCCTGTCGGGATACCTTTGAGAGGGAACGCTTTGAATACGAGCGTGAGTACGATACACTCTTTACCGGTTTCGGATTTCCAAAGGAGGATAAGAAAAAGCGGATAAGCCAGTTTTCCGGCGGAGAACAGACCAAGATAGCCTTAATCCGCCTGCTCCTTGAAAAACCGGATATACTGCTCCTGGACGAGCCCACCAATCATCTGGATATGGAGACAGCCGGGTGGCTGGAACAGTATATGAAACATTACAAAAACGCGGTGGTAATGGTTTCCCATGACCGCTTTTTCCTGGACCAGGCTGCGGATGTTGTCTACGAGCTGTCCGGAAAAGTATTGAGACGGTATCCGGGCAATTATACCCATTACCGGGAAGAAAAGCTGAAGCAGATTCAGCTTCAAAAAAAGGCATATGAGCGCCAGCAGGAGGAGCTGGCCCGCCTGGAAGGTCTGGTGGAACGCTTTAAGCACAAACCAAATAAGGCTGCATTTGCCAGGGCAAAGAGAAAGACAATGGAGCACATGGAACGTGTGGAAAAACCTCAGGAGGATGATGCTCATATCTTTGCGGGTGAGATTAATCCTCTGCTGCCTGGAAGCAAGTGGGTATTCAATTCAGAACACCTGAAAATCGGATATGAAAGACCGCTGCTTGAAATTACCATGCGTATACGGCGCGGACAGAAGATTGCTCTTTTGGGACCAAATGGAGCGGGTAAGACCACGTTTTTAAAGACCATAGCCGGTTTCCTGCCGCCTCTGGAAGGGAGTTATTCTCTGGGAAATCAGACCACCATTGGTTATTTCGACCAGCACAGCGGGGCCATCCAGTCGGAGCAGACTGTTCTGGAGCATTTTACGGCCCAATTTCCTGCTTTGACGGAGAAGGAGGCCAGAAGCATCCTTGGCGCATATTTGTTTGGCGGAAGGGACGCGCAGAAGAAGGTCAGCACTCTTTCCGGCGGAGAGAAGGCAAGACTGGTGCTGGCGGAGCTTTTGCAAAGCCGTCCCAATTTCCTGATTCTGGACGAGCCCACCAACCATATGGATATCCGGGCAAAGGAAACGCTGGAATCCGCGTTTTGTGCCTATAAGGGAACGATTCTGTTTGTGTCCCATGACAGGTATTTTATCCGGCAGGTGGCAGATGCGGTGATGATATTTGAACATCAATCCGTGGTGTATTATCCCTTTGGGTATGAGCATTATCTGGAACGTAAGGCCAGGGAGAACCAGAACGGTTCCATGGCAGCACAGATAAAAGCAGAGGAGCAGGCGCTGATAGCGGGTATGCGCGCGGTGCCAAAGGCGGAACGCCACCGGTTAAGAGAAATACCGGAGGATGAGGCATACCGGGAATGGAACATGCGTCTGGCGGCCGAACGTCTGGAGCCTGCCGGGAATGCGGTGGAATATCTGACCGGACAGGTGAGGGAACTTAAGGCCATGTGGCAGGGATCCGAAGCGTACTGGAATGGCGGAGTCTGGGATCGGATGGATGAATATGAAAACCAGTGCCTTCGCCTGAAACAGGCCTGGGAGGAATGGCACAGGGCCTGTATGGAATGGCTGGATAAGGCTCAGGAGATGGAGGTTTTATAGTCAGGGGCAATACAGGAAAAAGAAGTTTTTGTCAGGCAAAAGGGAGGTTTTCCATGTTTTGGGAAAAATACGAGAAGGAACGGCTGAAAAGGACATATCGTGCGAAGCTGTCCCAAGCCATATCCAGACTGGAAAAAATGGATATCAGTCTTTGCCATGTATACTGTGCAGTGGCAACAGAGGACCGGAAGCTGGTACAAAGCGGGGGAAGGGCCATAGGGATGGTTATGGAGCATATGACCATGAAGCAGGTGATACGGCTCAGCGAACATTTCCGGCAGTATACCTCCATGGAATGGAGCATTGACTGGAAAGAACTGGATATAAGGGAGAAAAAGGACTGGTTCCGGTCGGATAGGGATTACTTCTGGGTATTGGCCCTGGGAAGCTTTCATCCCAACGGCTATTACCGCCAGGTCTGTCTGGAGGAGATAGCCGGTTATCCGAACGCACTCACCTTTCTTGTGCTCCGCCTCAATGACTGGGTGGGACAGGTGCGTTTGGCTGCTGCCCGGGCAGTATTAACCTGCCTGGAGATATGTCCACTGGATGAATTGTTTATGGCCATGATGGCCCTGGATAAGGTAAAACGCTCCGGGAGAAAGGACGACCGGACCGTGGAACACATTGGGGAAATCATGGGGGAACGGCTGGACCAGGAGACGGCAGAACGGTTTCTCAACCGGGAAAAACACAGCTTCTGCCAGTCCGTCATATGGACCGGACTGCTGACACACTACCAGTGTTCCATGGAAATGATTGACTGCTATTTGCTGCACCGCAGTTCCTGTATCAGGCGAAAGGCCCTGGAGTATAAATACCATGTACTCAAATGCGCCTGGCCGGGTGTGGAGAACTTGCTGCTGGATGTCAATTACGGCATACGGGCGGAATCATAGAGATAGACGTGCATGGAAAAAACACAGAGGAGGCAAAAAAGGCAATCGATATGCAGATACATGCTGCGAAAAAAAGCATCTGCCGGATTCATGTTATTCACGGATATAACGGAGGCACGCGGATTTGGAGCATGCTTCGGGAAGAATACGGTTACGGCAGGGAGCCGGCGGTGAAACGAATCGAGATGGGAGACAATCGGGGCATCACGGAGCTGGTGCTCAGGGAGTTTTGAATAATATGAGAAACAGAGGTTTTAAAGGTGAAATAAGAAAAAAACAGATGCGGACAAGGGGGGCGTTCAGAATATGGAGATTGCAAGAAACGGGGCGGTATGGTAGACTACTATTGCGGTACGTGGTACATAACATGCGCGGTATGCAGAAGGAACAGCATAGTAAGTACAGCATAATTAGTACGGCATAATAGGAACGACATAAGTGTGAAAGGATATATTTGAATGCAGATTTTATTGATTAAGATAGCGGTGATTGTTGTATTCTGGAGCGGGGGAATGTTCGCGCTCAACAAGATATTCGGGATGATTCTGAAGCGGAAGGAACAGATTCACATTAAGTTTCTCCGGAGCATGTCCAAGGTCGTGCTGACAATCATAGCCTTTATCTGCATCAGCGGCCTTTTCAATACCACAAAGGCCCTGAGCGCTACCCTGCTAACCAGTTCATCTCTGTTAGTAGCCATCGTGGGTTTTGCGGCCCAGCAGGTTCTGGCGGACGTCATAAGCGGCGTCATGCTCAGCTGGTCCCGCCCCTTTAATCTGGGGGAGAAAGTGAATATAAGCAGTTTGGGTATCTCCGGAATCGTGGAGGATATGACGGTGCGCCATACCGTAATCCGGACCTATCACAACAGCCGTATGATTATTCCCAACAGTGTCATCAATAAGGCAATCGTGGAAAACAGCAACTATAACAATGATTATATAGGCAATTACATGGAAGTCTCGGTCAGCTATGAAAGCAACCTGGAACAGGCAATCGAAGTAATGCGGGAGACCATTGCCTCCTATCCGCTGGTGGTGGACATCCGCCCGGACCCGTCAGAGGGAAATAAGGTCAATGTGGCGGTAAAGGAACTGGGGGATGACGGAATCATTCTTAAATCCACGGTCTGGACCAGGAACATTGATGACAATTTCACTGCCTGCAGCGACATACGCAGGCTCATTAAGAAAAATTTTGATGCCGCGGGTATTTCCATTCCATACAGACATGTCCATGTGGTTACCGGAAATGCAGATAAGGAATTGGAAAATAATGGAATAATACAGAAATAAAGGAGGGGCACTAATATGAAGGTAGGTATGATTGGAGCCGGGTCAATTGCCGGTGTCATGGCGGGTACCATCAAAGAGATGGACTGCGCACAAAATTATGCGGTGGCTGCCAGGGACTACGGAAGGGCAGCTGAATTTGCACAGAAGTATGGTTTTGAGAAAGCCTGTGGATCTTATGAGGAACTGGTGGAGGATGCCGGGGTAGAGCTTGTGTACATTGCCACGCCTCATTCGCACCATTATGAGCATATTAAATTATGCCTGAACCACGGAAAGCATGTACTGTGCGAAAAGTCCTTTACGGTCAATGAATCACAGGCCAGGGAAGTGCTTGAACTGGCCAGGGAAAAGAAACTGCTTTTGACAGAGGCTATCTGGACCCGGTATATGCCCATGAGGAAAACCCTGGACGACGTGCTGCTAAGCGGCGTCATAGGCAGGCCATATATGCTCACGGCCAACCTGGGCTATATCATCAGCGGAAAAGAGCGTATTATGCGTCCTGAGCTGGCAGGAGGAGCCCTTTTGGATGTGGGAATCTACCCGCTTAATTTTGCGTCTATGGTGTTTGGGGATGAGGTGGACACCATAACCGGCACCGCGGTGATGACAGAGACCGGCGTGGACGCTCAGAACAGCATCACCATCACCTATAAGGATGGCAGGATGGCGGTTCTGTGCAGCAGCGCAATGGGACTCAGCGACCGCCGGGGCATCATCTATGGTGACAATGGATTTATAGAGGTGGAGAACATCAACAACTGTGAGGGCATCCGGATCTATGACCGCTCCAGGAACATGATTGCTTCCTACGATACCCCCAAACAGATCAGCGGGTATGAATATGAGGTGGAGGCCTGCCTGCGGGCGATTGAAGAGGGAGCGTTGGAGTGCCCTGAAATGCCTCATGAGGAAACGCTGCGGATGATGGGGTGGATGGATGAGCTTCGCAGACAGTGGGGATTGGTTTATCCGATGGAGAAATAAAAATCAATGAATCCATTTATGCCCAGTGGAAGCCGTAACAGGATATTTGAATTGAATATGGAAATAATACAGAAAACGCGGGAATCCTTCAACGGAACCTGCGTTTTCTGGTATATGTTTTCTGGCATTTTCTGGTATTACATCTTCATCTTAAGCTTCTCTTCCTCAATGGTAACTCTGGACTCATCCAGGGTAGTTCCCATGACCTTTATGAGCACATCCTGCTTCATGGTGGGAGCGTAGTAGAAACCCTGCTGATACTCGCACTGATAGCTGTTCAGGGCATTAAGCTGGTTCTCTGTCTCCACACCCTCCGCGATGATATGGATGCCCAGTTCCCTGGCAATCTGAATCAGTCCGCCTGCGATGGAAGCCGATTTGGGATTGGTCTCCAGCTGCCATACAAACATGCGCTCCAGCTTCACTGTATTGATAGGAAGGTCCAGGATACTGCTGACAGGAGCGCATCCGGAGCCAAAGTTGTTGAGTACCAGCTCCACACCCATGTCGGAGAGTTCCTGCATGGTGATGTTTACATTCAGATATACATTGGACAGAGCACTGTCGTCTACCTCCAGGGCCAGCCTGCCCTTGGGTATCTGGTAGGCCTCAAGGACCTTTGTCACCTGATCCAGAAAATCCTCCTGAACCAGAAGCACCGGAGAAACCGGGATACAGATGGAGTCAAATTCCCTTCCGGTATTCATCAGTTCGCTTATACATTTTCCCGCATGGTCCAGGGCGTAATATCCAATGGCCCTGATTTGACCGGAATCCTCTGCTATGGGCATAAACTCAGCGGCGCCCACCAGCCCGATGCCCTGAATGAAGATTCTCATGTAGGAATCAGCCCTTGTGAAACGGCCTTCCTTCAGGTTATAGGTAGGACGGTAGCGGACTTCCAGCTCATTCTTTTCCAGGGCTGTCTGAAGGTACATGGCAACAGCCTGGCGGCGGACAAACTGGGTATGCATGCTGCTGTCATATACAGCCATCTGGTTGGGGCCGCAGTCAGAGGCAGCCGATACGGCCAAGTCCAGGCGCTTGAGCAGCTCATCGGTGTTGGAGGCATGGCCGGGATAGGAGCAGAGACCTATCTGCGCGGAACACAGACAGTCCACTCCGCGGATCTTCCATACATTTCCGAAACGTTCCAGAATCTCATCAGCCAGGTCGGAGGCCTGCCCTTCTGAGAGCTGTTCCAATATGATAATGAATTCCACGCCTATGTAACGGTATATATTGCCCTCAGCTACTTCCTTCAGATAGCTTTTTATCTGGGACAGAAGTTCCTCACAGTAATCATATCCGAACGTCTTATTCAGACTCTTGAAATTCTCCAGATAGAGCTTTAGAACCACACCCTTGGACGAGGGAGCGTCCAGTAAGGTTTCCAGCCTGTTCATGCAGGCTGCGCGGCCCTCGCTGGCAGCCTCCGGTTCAGCCGGGGTAAAGACGGGCGGTGTAGGCGGAAGCTCTGTTGCCCCTTTTTCTTTCTTATGCTGAAACAAACCCATGATTGTTTCCTCCTTTGTCATATGCAGGCAGCTGTCGTCTGCACTCGCATTTCCTTTATTATAATATAAAAGCCAGAAAATCTCAATTTTTATTTATGAAATGTGAGACGAAATGGAAAAAATGATAAATAATTTCTTTTTCTTTGCAAATTGACCTAACTATGCTATAATAGCCACAGATATTGCAGCAAGGAGATAAATCTTTATGAAGATGAAACGCGTATTCTTAAAGTTAAGCGGAGAGGCCCTTGCAGGCCCTAAGAAAACCGGGTTTGACGAGGACACGGTGAAGGAAGTGGCCAGGCAGGTAAAGCTCTCTGTAGATGCAGGTATACAGGTGGGAATCGTCATTGGCGGGGGTAATTTCTGGAGAGGCCGTACCAGTGAGGCCATTGACAGGACCAAGGCAGACCAGATTGGAATGCTGGCCACTGTTATGAACTGTATTTATGTTTCTGAGATTTTCAGGAATGCAGGCATGATGACACAGATTCTTACGCCCTTTGCGTGCGGCTCCATGACAAAGCTGTTCTCAAAGGACAGGGCCAATAAGTATTTTGAGAGGGGTATGGTAGTATTCTTTGCAGGCGGGACAGGCCATCCCTATTTTTCCACAGATACGGGAATTGCCCTCAGGGCCATTGAGATGGAAGCCGACTGCATCCTGCTGGCCAAGGCCATTGACGGGGTGTATGACAGCGATCCGAAGCTGAATCCGGAGGCAAAGAAGTATGACACCATATCCATACAGGAAGTCATTGACAAACAGCTTGCTGTGGTGGATTTAACAGCGTCCATCATGTGCATGGAGCATAAGATGCCCATGGCGGTGTTCAGTCTCAATGAAAAGAACGGGATTGCGGACGCCATTCAGGGCCGGATTAACGGAACCATCGTTACTGCGTAATAAAACGAACATTATTAAGCAGCAGGGAAGGCTGCATTAACAGGAGGAACTTATGGAAGAATTAAAAGTTTATGAGGACAAGATGAATAAGACACTGGATGTACTGCTGTCTGATTACGGCACCATCCGCGCAGGACGTGCGAATCCCCATGTGCTGGACAAGATTAAGGTGGACTATTACGGCACGCCCACGCCCCTCCAGCAGGTTGGCAATGTTTCTGTTCCGGAAGCCCGCATGATTGTGATTCAGCCATGGGAGAAGAGCCTGCTTAAGCCCATTGAGAAAGCCATCCTCACATCTGAGCTGGGCATCAATCCTACCAATGACGGAAACTGTATCCGTCTGGTGTTCCCGGAGATGACGGAGGAGCGCAGAAGGGAAGTTTCCAAGGATGTTAAGAAAAAAGGCGACAATGCGAAGGTAGCCCTGCGCAATATCCGCCGTGATGCAAACGAGGCATTTAAGAAAGCGGAGAAGGCAGGGGATATTTCTGAGGATGATCTGACCGAGATGACAGAGAAGATGCAGAAGCTTACGGATAAGATGGTGGAGAAGGTTGACAAGGCAGTGGAAGAAAAGACCAAGGAAATCATGACAGTGTAATCCGTGATAAATGAATATGGGAGGCAGGAGGGACTCCTGCCTCTTATTGTTTCTTTATTTTGGAAACGAGTAAGATACATTCAGACAAGAAAGGCAGAGAAAGAATGGCATTAGATAAGGATATGATTATACCGGAGCATGTGGCCCTGATACTGGACGGAAATGGCCGCTGGGCCAAAAAGCGGGGGCTTCCCCGCACCATGGGGCACAAGGAAGGCTGTGTCACCGTGGAGAAAACCGTTGAGATTGCAGCCAGAATGGGAATCAGGTATCTGACTGTCTATGGGTTCTCCACCGAGAATTGGAAACGCTCCGCGGAGGAAGTGGGGGCGCTGATGCAGCTGTTCCGCTACTATATGGTGCGGCTTTTAAAGATCGCGTCCGCCAATAATGTACGTGTAAAGATGATTGGCGACAGAAGCCGCTTTGACAGGGATATCATAGAGGGCATCAACCGGCTGGAGTCAGAGACACGGGACAATACAGGGCTGACCTTTGTCATAGCGGTGAATTACGGAGGCAGGGACGAGATACGCAGGGCGGCTGCCGGACTGGCCAGGGACTGCGCCCTTGGAAAGGCGGACCCGGACCAGGTGGACGAGGCTCTGTTTGCATCCTATCTGGATACGGCGGGAATGCCGGACCCGGACCTTTTAATCCGCACAAGCGGAGAGCTGAGGCTGTCCAATTACCTGCTGTGGCAGCTGGCCTACACCGAAATCGTGGTGACGGATTGTCTTTGGCCGGATTTCGGCCAGGAGGAATTAGAAAAAGCCATTGTGCAGTATAATAAGAGAGAGCGGCGGTTCGGCGCTGTAAAGTAAGGAGAGGGAAAGGAGAAGGCCATGTTTACGACCCGGTTAATCAGCGGTATCATACTGGTGCTTCTGTCCATCGTCATTGTTGGGCAGGGAGGTATCCTGCTATATGCCGTTACGGCCCTTATATCCATCATCGGTTTATTTGAGCTTTACAGGGCTCTGGGAATGCAGCGGCGTTCCCTGGCTGTTGTGGGCTATGTGACGGCCTGCTCCTATTATGGACTTTTGTGGTTTGAGGGACAGCGCTATGTGACGCTTATGATTATTGCCTGCCTGATGGCGATGATGGCCCTTTATGTGCTTACCTTCCCTGAATATAAGACAGAGGAGGTGACGGGCGCGTTCTTTGGCGTATGCTATGTGCCCATCATGCTGTCATTCCTGTATCAGACAAGGGTCATGAACGACGGGGCATACCTTGTGTGGCTTATATTTTTAAGCTCCTGGGGCTGCGATACCTTTGCCTACTGTACAGGCATGCTTTTGGGCAGGCATAAGCTGGCCCCTGTCCTGAGCCCCAAGAAATCCATTGAGGGGGCTGTGGGAGGCGTGGCCGGCGCGGCCCTTCTGGGCTTTATCTATGCGTCCTTTTTCGGAGGCAGAATGGCGGAGCTTGATAATCCCCAGGCGGCCTGCGCCATTGCCTGCGCCATTGCGGCGGTTATTTCCCAGATTGGGGATTTGGCGGCTTCCGCTATTAAGAGAAATCACAACATAAAGGATTACGGTCATCTGATTCCGGGTCATGGAGGCATCCTGGACCGGTTTGACAGTATGATATTCACGGCTCCGGCCATTTATTTTGCCCTCACATTTTTAAAATAAGGATGGGCTTTTTGAGTATTTCTTCAGGATAGGGAGAATATAAGTTATGATGAAGAAGATTGCAGTTCTGGGTTCCACGGGTTCCATCGGCACCCAGACATTGGAAGTGGTGAGATACAATAAGGATATTCAGGTGACAGCCCTTGCCGCTGGCGGCAATGTTAAGCTGATGGAGGAACAAATCCGTGAGTTTAAGCCCAGGCTGGCCTGTCTCTGGGATGAAGAAAAGGCAAAGGAACTGCGGGCCGCTGTGGCTGACCTGGATGTGAAGGTGGCAAGCGGTATGGAGGGACTGATGGAGGCAGCCACGTCGCCGGAAGCGGATCTGGTGGTGACGGCCGTGGTGGGGATGATTGGGATTCGTCCTGCCATTGCAGCTATGGAAGCCGGCAAGGATATTGCCCTGGCCAACAAGGAAACCCTGGTGACTGCCGGTCATATCATCATGCCTCTTGCCAGGGAAAAGGGCGTGAAGCTGCTGCCGGTGGATTCGGAGCACTCTGCCATCTTCCAGTGCCTGCAGGGCGCGGCCGGCAATCCCCTTCACAAGATACTGCTCACGGCCTCAGGCGGTCCCTTCCGGGGATTTACCAGGGAGCAGCTGAAACAGGTCCGGCTGGAGGATGCGTTAAAGCATCCCAACTGGTCCATGGGGCGTAAAATCACCATAGACTCCTCCACCATGGTCAACAAGGGGCTGGAGGTCATGGAGGCCCACTGGCTGTTCGGGGTGGAGATGGACCAGGTTCAGGTGGTGGTACAGCCGGCCAGCATCATCCACTCCATGGTTGAATTTGAGGATGGGGCCGTCATAGCCCAGTTAGGCACACCCGATATGAAGCTGCCCATCCAGTATGCGCTCTATTATCCGGAGCGCCGTTTCCTTCCGGGAGAACGGCTGGATTTCGCTAAGCTTGGGCAGATTGCCTTTGAGGTGCCGGATATGGAGACATTCAGGGGCCTTAAGCTGGCCTATGAGGCGGGACGCAGGGGAGGCACCCTGCCGACGGTGTTCAACGCGGCCAACGAGATGGCGGCTGCCATGTTCCTTGAGAGAAAAATCAGCTACCTTACCATTGTGGATATGATTGAGGGAGCCATGGAGCATCACTGTGTGAAGCCCTCCCCGGATGTGGCGCAGATTCTGGAGGCAGAACAGGAAACATACGACTATATAAATTCAAAATGGAATTAAGACAGAAAGGAGGCGCGCGCTGCGCATAAAAATGAGCGGCGGTGCGCCGGATGGACAGGTGAGAGCCGGATGAGCTTGATTATTGCGATGCTGATGCTGGGAATCATTATCATGATTCACGAATTCGGCCATTTTTTGTTTGCAAAGTTAAATGGAATAGGTGTCATTGAATTTTCCCTTGGCATGGGGCCAAGGCTGTTCAGCTTTGAAAAAGGCGGCACCCGGTATTCCTTTAAGATACTGCCGTTTGGCGGCTCCTGCATGATGCTGGGGGAAGACGAGGGGATTACAGATGAAAGCGCGTTTAACAACAAGTCCGTATGGGCCAGGATTTCCGTGGTTGCAGCCGGTCCTGTGTTTAATTTTATCCTGGCCTTCGGCCTTTCCATGGTGCTCATCGGCATTACGGGGTATGACACCACCCGCCTGGCAGGGGTTGTGGACGGATATCCGGCCCAGGCTGCCGGAATGGAGGCAGGCGATGTGATTAAATCCATTAACGGCAGAAAGGTCCATTCTTACAGGGATATTAACTGGTACCTGTTCACCCATCCGCAGAAATCTCTTACGGTCACCTGGGAGAGGACGGAGGAAGGGGGAGGGACGGAACGTTTCAGCACGGAGCTTGCGCCTGTCTTTTCCACGGAAAACAACCAGTATATGATGGGGGTCCAGTTTAACCCGGTTCCCAACACGGCGGAGAACATAGGGCAGCTTCTGGTGCACAGCGCCTACGAGGTACAGTACTGGATTCACTATGTGTTTGACACCTTTTACATGATGTTCCACGGTATGGTGTCTGTCAACGATATCAGCGGTCCGGTGGGGATCGTGAACGCCATTGACACCACGGTGGATGAAACCGCGCCCTATGGCATGTCGGCTGTGGTACTCATGCTGATTAATTTTACCATACTCTTGAGCGCCAACCTGGGCGTTATGAACCTGCTTCCCATTCCGGCTCTGGACGGCGGACGTCTTGTGTTCCTCATCATCGAGGCAGTAAGGGGAAAGCCAATAGACAAAGAAAAGGAGGGCATGGTCCACATGGCGGGAATGATGGTCCTTCTGGCCCTTATGGTGCTTATCCTGTTTAACGATGTGCGGAAATTATTTTAATGCTTTGTCTCATTTCAGAAAAGAGGGGTATATATGACCAGGAAAGATACAAAGGTGATTCAGATTGGGGACCGGGTCATCGGCGGGGGAAACCCTGTCCTGATTCAGTCCATGTGCAATACAAAGACAGAGGATGTGCGGGCCACGGTGGCTCAGATCCGCAGGCTGGAGCAGGCCGGCTGCGACATTATCCGCGTGGCGGTGCCTACCATGGAAGCTGCCTCAGCGCTGGCTGACATCAAAAAGGAGATTCATATTCCGCTGGTGGCAGACATTCACTTTGATTACCGGCTGGCTATTGCCGCCATGGAGAACGGGGCGGACAAAATCCGTATCAATCCCGGCAACATCGGTGACCGTCACAAGGTGCAGGCAGTGGTGGATCGGGCAAGAGCATACGGGGTGCCCATCCGCGTGGGTGTCAACAGCGGTTCCCTGGAGAAAACGCTGCTGGAAAAATATGGGGGCGTCACGGCGGAAGGCATTGTGGAGAGCGCGCTGGATAAGGTGAAGCTCATCGAGGATATGGGGTATGACAATCTGGTTATCAGCATCAAATCCTCGGATGTGCTCATGTGCGTAAAGGCCCATGAGCTGATTGCCATGCAGACCCATTATCCTCTCCATGTGGGAATCACGGAGTCCGGCACTCTGATGTCCGGCAACATCAAGTCCTCAGTGGGACTGGGTATCATCCTGCATGAGAGCATCGGGGATACCATCCGTGTGTCGCTGACCGGAGATCCGGTGGAGGAGATAAAGAGCGCCAAGCTGATTCTGCGGACACTGGGACTGAGAAAGGGCGGCATTGAGGTGGTGTCCTGTCCCACCTGCGGGCGCACGCGGATTGACCTGATTGGCCTGGCAAACCAGGTGGAGAACATGGTGACGGAGTTTGACGCTCTGGATGTGAAGGTGGCTGTCATGGGCTGTGTTGTCAACGGACCCGGTGAGGCCAGGGAGGCGGACATCGGCATCGCAGGCGGCGTGGGCGAAGGCCTGCTGATACGAAGAGGCGAAATCATCCGCAAGGTGCCTGAGCCCGAGCTTCTGGCAGTACTGCGGGAAGAACTGCTGGCCATGAGCCGGGATCGCGAAGCATAGAAGGAAGACGGATATATGGCAAAGAATTTTTTGGAAGTATTTCCAACCCTCAATATAGCGGAATCTCTGAAGGAGCTTTTAGGCCTGGTCCAGGTGGAGAAGGTGACCACCACCAGGGATAGAAGCTCTATCCGCATTTATCTGAAGAGCGCAAGGCTGATACATAAACAGAATATATACGACCTGGAGCGTGGAATCCGGGACCAGCTGTTCCCGGATAAGCAGGTGGCCATCAAGATTCAGGAAAAATACAGGCTGTCAGACCAGTATACGCCCAAAAAGCTTTTGGATGTATACAAGGACAGTCTTCTTCTGGAACTCAAAAATTACAGCATCATCGAGTACACCATGTTCCGCAAGGCCCGGATTACCTTTGAGAAGGAGGATATCATGGTTTTGACCGTAGAGGACACCATGGTGAACCGGGACAGGACAGGGGAGTTAAAGCGCGTCATAGAGAAGGTCTTTGCAGAACGGTGCGGCCTGCCCGTGGAAGTGCGCTTTGCCTATGTGGAGCCTCAGGGCAGCGACCGCAGAAAACAGATTGAGCTTAAGATGGAGCGGGAGGCCCAGGCCATATACTGGCAGAACCACAAGGAAGAGCTGGAAGCAATGGGAGCCTCCTTCTCCGCCCAGGGACTGGAAGGCCGGGAGCTGCTGGCAGGAAAAGGCGGCAAGTCAGGCCAGGATTCCTATATGGACGCCGGCCAGGGACCGGAGGGCGCTCCGCGGGATGCTCTCATGGCCCAGGCAGCTTCCGGGGACGTGGGAGACGGGGGAGCGCCGGGAGATAACGGCGTCCTTTCAGGCGCACCCGGTTCATCCGGCAGCGCGGCCCAGTCAGGACAAACGGGCCAGTCAGGACAAACGGCCCAGTCAGGACAAACAGGCCAGTCGGGCCAGGGCGGCGGCCAGAAGCAGGGCTTTAAGGGAGATAAGCCTCAGCTTAACAAAGGACGCAAGGGCTGGGGAAGGGATAAGGACAGCGGCTTTGGCGACGACAAGAAATATTCGGTCAAGCGTTCCAACAACCCGGATGTGCTCTACGGACGGGACTTTGAGGACGAGCCCATGGAGATTGAGAGGATTGACGGAGAAATCGGCGAGGTTACCTTGAGGGGAAAGGTGCTGACCTGTGAGAACCGGGAGCTTCGAAGCGGCAAATTCATTCTTACCTTTGATGTGTCTGATTTTACGGATACCATTACGGTAAAAATGTTTATCCGTCCGGAGATATTCGACGAGGTGAAATCCGTCATCAATCCGGGTATGTTCATAAAGGTGAAGGGTGTCACCACCATTGACAAGTTTGACGGCGAGCTGACCCTTGGATCCATTGTGGGAATCAAGAAAGCGGACGATTTTACCAGCAAGCGCATGGATTCCAGCCTGGAAAAGCGTGTGGAGCTGCACTGCCATACCAAGATGAGCGATATGGACGGCGTATCCGAAGTAAAAGGCATCATCAAGAGGGCCAAGCAGTGGGGCATGCCTGCCGTGGCTGTGACGGACCATGGCTGTGTCCAGGCCTTCCCGGATGCCAACCATGCCCTGGACAAGGGGGATACCTTTAAAATCCTCTACGGGGTGGAGGGATACCTGGTGGACGATACTAAACAGCTGGTAGAGAATTCCAGGGGCCAGGATTTTCAGGATACCTTTGTGGTATTCGATATCGAGACAACAGGCTTCAGCCCAAAGAAGAATAAAATCATTGAAATCGGCGCGGTGAAGGTGGTGGACGGCAGGATTACGGATAAATTCTCATCCTTTGTGAATCCGGACGTGCCCATTCCCTTTGACATAGAGAAGCTGACAGGCATCAACGATTCCATGGTGCTTCCCTACCCAAAAATCGACGTGATTCTGCCGCAATTTCTGGAGTTTGTGGGGGATGCGGTCCTTGTAGCCCACAATGCCAGCTTCGATGTGGGATTTATAGACCATTTTGCGGAGAAGCTGGAGCTGCCCTTTGACCCCACGGTGCTGGACACCGTTGCCATAGCCAGGCTTCTTCTGCCCAATCTCAACCGCTTTAAGCTGGACACCGTTGCCAAGGCCCTGAATATTTCGCTCCAGAACCATCACAGGGCGGTGGACGACGCGGGAGCCACAGCGGAGATATTCGCGGCCTTTGTGAAGATGCTGCGGGACCGGGATGTAAATGATTTAGACCAGCTCAATGCCCTCAGCACCATGGACACGGATACCATACGCAAGCTGCCCACCCACCATGTTATCATTCTGGCCAAGAACGACATCGGCCGTGTGAACATGTACCGTCTGGTGAGCTGGTCCCACCTGGAGTACTATGCCAGAAGGCCCAGAATTCCCAAAAGCCTGCTGGAGAAATACCGGGAGGGACTGATCATCGGTTCAGCCTGCGAGGCCGGGGAATTGTATCAGGCCCTGCTTCGCGGCGCGCCGGATACGGAGATTGCCAGGCTTGTGAATTTCTACGATTACCTGGAAATCCAGCCTCTGGGAAATAACGCGTTTATGCTTCGGGACGAGAAGAACACGGTTAAGTCCCAGGAGGATTTGATTGATATTAATAAAAAGATAGTGGAACTGGGAATGCAGTTTAACAAGCTTGTCTGCGCCACCTGCGACGTCCACTTCCTGGACCCCCAGGACGAGGTATACCGCAGAATCATCATGGCAGGCCAGGGATTTAAGGACTCGGACGACCAGGCTCCCCTGTATCTGAGGACAACAGAGGAGATGCTGGAGGAATTTTCCTACCTGGGACCGGATAAGGCTCACGAGGTGGTGATCACCAACACCAGGAAGATTGCCGACATGTGTGATAAGATTGCCCCGGTGCGGCCGGACAAGTGTCCTCCTGTCATCGAGGATTCCGATAAGACGCTGACCAAAATATGTTATGACAGGGCCCATGAGATGTACGGGGAGGACCTGCCTAAAATCGTAGTGGACCGTCTGGAGCGGGAGCTTCATTCCATTATCACCAACGGATTCGCGGTTATGTACATTATTGCCCAGAAGCTGGTGTGGAAGTCCAATGAGGACGGATACCTGGTGGGCTCCCGTGGCTCCGTAGGCTCCTCCTTTGTGGCCACCATGTCAGGTATCACGGAGGTAAACCCGCTGAGCCCCCATTACCATTGCCCCAAGTGCCGTTACTATGATTTTGATTCCGAAGAAGTGAAGCAGTTCTCCGGTATGGCCGGATGCGATATGCCGGACAGGGAATGCCCTGTGTGCGGAACGCCGTTGGAAAAGGACGGGTTTGACATCCCCTTTGAGACTTTCCTGGGATTCAAGGGAGACAAGGAGCCGGATATCGACCTTAACTTCTCCGGTGAATACCAGAGTAAGGCCCATGATTATACGGAGGTTATCTTTGGAAAGGGCCAGACCTTCCGCGCGGGAACCATCGGCACCCTGGCGGACAAGACGGCCTTTGGATATGTGAAGAAATATTACGAGGAGAGGGGAACCAGGAAGCGCAACTGTGAGATTAACCGCATCGTGCAGGGCTGCGTGGGCGTGAGAAGGACAACGGGACAGCACCCCGGAGGCATTATCGTGCTTCCCCTGGGTGAGGAAATCTATTCCTTTACCCCGGTGCAGCACCCTGCAAACGATATGACCACCTCCACGGTCACCACCCATTTTGACTACCATTCCATTGACCACAACCTGCTGAAGCTGGATATACTGGGACACGATGATCCCACCATGATACGTATGCTTCAGGACCTGATCGGCATTGACCCAGTAAAGGATATCCCCCTGGACAGCCGGGAGGTCATGAGCCTGTTCCAGGACACCTCTGCCCTGGGAATCATGCCGGAGGATATCGGCGGCTGTCCCCTGGGGGCCCTGGGCGTGCCGGAGTTCGGTACGGACTTTGCCATGCAGATGCTTCTTGACACCAAGCCCAAGTATTTCTCCGACCTGGTGCGTATCGCCGGTCTGGCCCATGGTACGGATGTGTGGCTGGGCAATGCCCAGACCCTGATTCAGGAGGGAAAGGCTACCATTCAGACAGCCATCTGTACACGAGACGACATCATGGTTTACCTGATTGCCCAGGGATTGGAGCAGGGACTTTCCTTCACCATCATGGAGAGCGTGCGAAAGGGAAAGGGATTAAAGCCGGAGTGGGAGGAGGAGATGAAGGCCCACGGCGTTCCCGACTGGTATATCTGGTCCTGTAAGAAAATCAAGTATATGTTTCCAAAGGCCCATGCGGCTGCCTATGTTATGATGGCATGGCGTATTGCTTACTGTAAGATATTCTATCCCCTGGCTTATTACGCCGCGTTCTTCAGTATCCGGGCCAGCGCGTTTTCCTATGAAATCATGTGCCAGGGAAGAGATAAGCTGGAATACTATCTGGCGGACTACAAGAAAAGGGCGGACACCCTGTCCAAGAAGGAACAGGATACCCTGAGGGATATGCGTATTGTCCAGGAAATGTATGCAAGGGGCTTTGACTTTACCCCCATTGACATCTACCGGGCCAAGGCGCGGCATTTCCAAATCATAGACGGCAAGCTGATGCCTTCCCTCAGCAGCATCGACGGCCTGGGTGAAAAGGCTGCCGAGACTGTGGTGGATGCGGTCAAGGACGGACCTTTCCTGTCCATCGAGGATTTCAGCAACCGTTCCAAGGTAAACGGAACCCTATGTTCCCTTATGTCGGACCTGGGGCTGCTTAAGGACCTTCCAAAATCCAATCAGTTATCCCTGTTTGATTTATAGGCAGCCTTCAGGCTTTCCGACGTATATGACAAAAATATGACGAAAAGGTTGTAATAAATTGTAATTTATGATAAGTTAGAGTTGTACTTAGATGTTACACAACCATATTTGAAGAGGAGGAATCATGCTTATGAAAAAACGGATACTGGCACTTGCCCTGGCGGCGGTTATGGCTGGTTCCCTGTCAGCCTGCTCAGGCTCATCAGGAACAGATACCAAGGCAGCCCCCGCACAGACAGAGGCTCCGGCTTCAGAGAGCAAACCGGAAGCAAAGGAAGAGTCCAAGGCAGAGGAAGGAGATGCTGCAAAGACAGCCTCGTCCAAGGGGGGCGCGGAAGGCTATGAGCTTGCCCTGGTCACCGATCTGGGGACCATAGACGATAAGTCCTTTAACCAGGGCGCATGGGAGGGCCTTAAGAAGTATGCGGAGGAGAACAGCATCTCCTATAAATATTACCAGCCCCAGGAAGGTACTACAGATTCCTATTTGGAAACCATCGGCCTGGCCATTGAGGGCGGCGCCAAACTGGTAGTATGCCCCGGCTTCCTGTTTGAGGAGCCCATCTACATGGCTCAGGACAAGTACCCGGATGTGCACTTCATTCTGCTGGACGGGGAGCCCCATGATGCGGATTACAATTATAAGACAAATGATAATGTGATGCCCATTCTGTTCCAGGAGGACCAGGCCGGCTTCCTGGCAGGCTATGCGGCTGTAAAGGACGGATATACGAAGCTGGGATTTATGGGAGGCATGGCAGTGCCGGCAGTTATCCGCTTTGGATATGGTTTTGTCCAGGGCGCGGAGTTTGCGGCTGAGGAGGATGCAGTCACGGGCCTGGAAATCATGTATAATTACACAGGCGCATTTTCAGCCACGCCGGAGGCACAGTCCATGGCGGCTTCCTGGTATCAGAACGGCACAGAGGTAATCTTCGGATGCGGCGGCGCTGTGGGCAATTCCGTGATGGCGGCCGCGCAGGAAAAGAATGCAAGGGTAATTGGCGTGGACGTGGACCAGAGTACTGAATCCGAGACAGTCATCACGTCTGCCATGAAGCTTCTTTCCAACTCCGTGTATGACGGAGTAAAGGATTTCTATGACGGCAGCTTCCCGGGAGGCAGGACATCCGTGTTTACCGCTGCCAACAACGGCGTGGGACTTCCCATGGATACCTCCAAGTTTGAGAAGTTTTCCCAGGAGCAGTACGACGCCATTTACAAGAAAATGGCTGACGGAGAGATTACGCTGGTACAGTTCTCGGCGGATAATAATGACCCAACAAAGGATTTGACTGATTTGACCAATACAAAGGTTACCTTTGTGGAGTAGGGACTGGCAGAAAATGCGGGCTGTATAAGGGCCTGAAATAACCTGCGGCAGATAGTCATGACAAACAGGGTGCCGGCATGTCCGGCACCCTGCTGTTTTCCCGGTACGCCTCATCCCGCCGGGCGGTGGGGCGGCCGGAGTATGCTGCCGGGACGGTTTTATATGAGGGGGAACCGTATGGATGATTACATTATAGAGATGTTAGGCATTACAAAAGAATTTCCCGGTATCATTGCCAACGACAACATCACCCTCCGGCTGAAAAAAGGGGAAATCCACGCGCTGTTAGGCGAGAACGGTGCCGGGAAATCCACGCTGATGAGCGTTCTGTTCGGCCTTTACCAGCCGGAGAAGGGAATCATAAAGGTCAGGGGCCGGGAAGTGAAGATAAAGGGGCCTCTGGACGCCAATGCCCTTGGAATCGGTATGGTGCACCAGCATTTCAAGCTGGTACACAATTTTACCGTGCTCCAGAACATTGTACTGGGGATGGAGACGGTCAGCCGCGGCTTCCTGAAGATGGACAATGCCAGGAAAAAAGTGGTGGAGCTCAGCGAGCGTTACGGCCTGTACATTGACCCGGACGCTCTGATTCAGGATATTACGGTGGGGATGCAGCAGCGGGTGGAGATACTTAAAATGCTCTACCGGGACAATGAAATCATGATATTTGACGAGCCAACAGCGGTCCTGACTCCCCAGGAAATCGACGAGCTCATGGAGATTATGGGCAGTCTGGTGGCGGAAGGCAAGTCCATTCTTTTCATTACCCACAAGCTGGATGAAATCAAGGCGGTGGCGGACCGGTGTTCTGTTCTGCGTCGGGGAAAATACATAGGCACCGTGGATGTGGCTTCCATCACCAAGGAGGAAATGTCGGAGATGATGGTGGGCCGCAAGGTGAGCCTGTCTGTTGAAAAGACTCCGGCAGCGCCGGGCAGGACTGTGCTGGAGGCAGAGCATGTTTCGGTGAAATCCCATATGGAAGGCCATACCAAGCTGGTGGTAAACGACGTGAGCTTTCAGGTAAGGAGCGGGGAGATTGTCTGCATTGCCGGAATCGACGGCAACGGGCAGACGGAGCTGGTGCACGCCATAACCGGCCTGGGTGAAACCGCAGGGGGAAGAATCCTGATAAACGGCCGGGATGTGACGAAAAAGAGCATACGCGCCCGCAATACCCATGGACTCAGCCATATACCGGAGGACCGGCACAAGCATGGCCTGGTGCTGGATTATAACCTGGCCTATAACCTGGTGCTGCAGCAGTATTTTGAGCCTGGGTTCCAGCACTGGGGTTTCCTTAAGAATGAGGAAATTTATAAGTATGCCGACAAGCTGATTGAGGACTTTGACATACGAAGCGGCGAGGGAGCGGATACCATCACGCGCAGTATGTCCGGAGGCAATCAGCAGAAGGCAATCGTGGCAAGGGAGATATCCAGGGACCATGACATCCTGCTGGCGGTCCAGCCCACCAGAGGACTGGATGTGGGCGCCATCGAATACATCCACAGGGAGCTGGTGAAGCAGAGGGACGCCGGCACGGCCATTCTGCTCATATCCCTGGAATTGGACGAGGTCATGAATCTCAGCGACCGGATTCTGGTCATGTTTGAGGGAACCATCGTGGCTGACCTGAATCCCGGGGAAGTGACGGTACAGGAGCTGGGACTCTACATGGCCGGTTCCAAACGCCAGGAGCCAAAAGGAAAGGCAGGTGAGAGGCTGTGAGCCCAAACAAAAGGACAGGGAGAAAACGGGATTATGTAGGTGTGCTGTCATCGGTGTTTGCCATTGTCATCGGACTGCTGGTAGGATTTGTCATACTGCTGATATGCAATCCATCCCAGGCACTGCCGGGATTTGTGACCATCCTGACAGGAGCCTTTACCCACGGCTTAAAGGGCGTGGGACAGGTATTTTACTATGCAACCCCCATTATACTGACCGGTCTTTCCGTTGGCTTTGCCTTTAAGACGGGCCTGTTTAACATCGGCACGCCGGGGCAGTTTATTGTGGGCGCCTTCGCGGCTGTCTATGTGGGAATCATGTGGACCGGCCTTGGGAGGATTCAGTGGGCCGTGGCCCTGCTGGCAGCCATTCTGGGCGGAGCTCTGTGGGGAATGGTCCCCGGGGTTCTGAAAGCCTGCTTTAATGTAAACGAGGTTATTGCCTCCATCATGATGAACTATATCGGCATGTACATGGTGAACTGGATTGTCAAGAGCTACAAGCCTCTCTTTAACAACCTGCGCAATGAATCCAGGAACGTGGCAGCCACCGCGCAGATCCCCAAGATGGGAATGGATAAGCTGTTTCCGGAGTCAAGCGTGGGCGGCGGTATCCTTCTGGCCGTTGCCGCCGTGCTGCTAATATGGGTTATCCTCAATAAGACCACCTTTGGCTATGAGCTTAAGGCGGTGGGCTTTAACCGGGACGCCGGCAGGTATGCGGGCATCAACGAGAAAAGGAACATCATCATGAGCATGGTCATAGCAGGGGCCATAGCAGGCATGGCAGGGGGACTTCTGTACCTGGCAGGCACCGGCAAGCACATTGAGATAAAGGATGTGCTTGCGCCGGAAGGCTTTACCGGCATCTCCGTGGCGCTGCTGGGACTGAGCCATCCCATCGGAGTGCTGTTTTCCGGGCTGTTCATCGCATATCTGACAGCCGGGGGATTTTACCTGCAGCTCTTTGAATTCTCCACGGAAATCATTGACATCATTGTGGCGGTCATCATTTATTTCAGCGCCTTTGCCCTGATAGTGAAAACCATCCTGACCCGGATGAACCGAAAACGGGAGAAAGGAGGCGGCCAGATATGAGTGTGATTTATTTTATATTCCAGCAGACCATGCTGTTTACCATTCCCCTGATGATTGTGGCCCTGGGCGGCATGTTTTCCGAGCGGAGCGGTGTGGTCAACATTGCCCTGGAGGGAATCATGACCATGGGAGCCTTTACGGGCATCCTGTTCCTGAACATGACAGGAGACAGGATGAGCGGACAGCTGCAGCTGCTACTGGCCATCCTTATCTCCACGGCCACGGGAGCTGTCTTTGCCTTCTTTCATGCCTACGCGTCCATCAACATGAAGGCAAACCAGACCATCAGCGGAACAGCCCTCAACATGTTTGCTCCGGCCTTTGCCATCTTTGTGGCCAGGGTTATCCAGGGAGTGCAGCAGATTCAGTTCAGCAATACCTTCCGGATTGAATCCGTTCCCCTGCTGGGCAATATCCCGTTTTTCGGCCCATTGTTATTCCGGAACACATACATCACCACGTATCTGGGCGTCGTGATTCTGGTTCTGTCCACCCTGGTGCTTTACCGGACCAGGTTCGGCCTGAGACTGCGCTCCTGCGGAGAGCACCCCCATGCAGCAGACGCGGCGGGCATCAATGTCTGCCGCATGCAGTATGCAGGCGTCCTGATATCCGGGGTCCTGGGCGGTTTAGGGGGGCTGGTGTTCGTGGTGCCCACATCCACTAATTTTAACGCGGATGTGGCAGGATACGGATTCCTGGCCCTGGCAGTTCTTATCTTCGGACAGTGGAAGCCGGTAAAAATCATGTGGGCATCCCTGTTCTTCGGCCTCATGAAGGCGGTGGCGGCAGCCTATTCCGGCATACCGTTTCTGGCGGCAACAGGGATTCCCAGCTATGTGTACAAGATGATACCCTATCTGGCCACCCTGATTGTCCTGGTATTTACATCCAGGAACTCCCAGGCTCCCAGGGCCTCCGGCGTTCCCTATGACAAAGGGCAGAGATAGGTTGATATTTATGTAATAATATGGTAGTATATGAAAGAGTCCTTAGGATTAAGGGCTCTTTTATTGAGTCCGGCTGTCTGAAAAGGCCGGTAACTCGCGATATATTACGAAACGGGGGATATATAGATGGAACGCGAAAAATTTTCGTCCAGGCTGGGCTTCATCCTTATAAGCGCGGGATGCGCCATTGGTCTGGGCAATGTGTGGCGGTTCCCTTATATAGTAGGCGAATACGGAGGTGCCGCTTTTGTTCTTGTATACCTGGTGTTCCTGCTGATACTGGGACTTCCCATCGTAGTCATGGAATTTGCAGTGGGAAGGGCCAGCCGCAAAAGCGCGGCCCTGTCCTTTGACCTGCTGGAGCCAAAGGGAAGCAGGTGGCATCTGACCAAGTACATCGCCATGGCAGGCAACTATATTCTGATGATGTTCTACACGACTGTGGGCGGATGGATGATGCTTTATTTTTTTAAGACCCTTAAGGGGGATTTCGGCGGCCTGGATTCAGAGGCAGTGGCCGGTGAATTCGGCAGTATGCTGGCTAATCCCGCGCTGATGGGAGGGTTCATGGTCATTGTGGTCCTGCTGTGCTTCGGAGTCTGCGCCATGGGCCTTCAGAAGGGCGTGGAGCGCATTACAAAGGTCATGATGGTGTGTCTGCTGGTGCTGATGGTAGTGCTGGCCGTGCATTCCATGGTTCTGCCGGGAGGCGGTCCCGGGCTGGAGTTTTACCTGAAGCCTGATTTTGGGAAAATGGCGGAGGCGGGTATCGGTGAAGCCGTGTTCGCTGCCCTGGGACAATCCTTTTTCACCCTGAGCATTGGTATCGGAGCCCTGGCAATCTTCGGAAGCTATATCGGCAAGGAGAGAACGCTGACAGGAGAGGCGGTCAGCGTAACCCTGCTGGACACCCTGGTGGCTTTCATGGCCGGACTCATCATATTCCCGGCATGCTTTGCCTACAATATTGAGTCCACAGCAGGACCATCCCTGATTTTCATTACCCTGCCCAATGTATTTAACCATATGGCAGGCGGCAGAATCTGGGGGACACTGTTTTTTCTGTTTATGTCCTTTGCGGCTTTTTCCACCATCATCGCGGTGTTCCAGAACATCATTTCATTTGCAACGGATTTGACGGGATGCACCCTTAAGAAGGCGGTTCTCTGCAATATAGCCGCCATCATCATTCTGTCCGTTCCATGTGTGCTGGGCTTTAATCTCTGGGGCAGCTTTGCCCCCCTGGGAGAGGGAAGCACGGTTCTGGACCTGGAGGATTTCATCCTCAGCAACAACCTTCTGCCTATCGGCAGCATGCTTTACCTGCTGTTTTGCACCAGCCGCTATGGATGGGGCTTTAAGAAATTTACGGCAGAGGCCAATGAAGGGGAGGGAATTCATTTTCCTGTGTGGGCCAGGATTTATGTGAGTTATATCCTGCCTTTGATTGTACTCATCATATTCATTCAGGGATATGTCTCCAAGTTTATGAGTAATTAGGGATTTTTTTGATAAAACATAATAAATGCAAAGGGCAGCCCCTGGGGATTCTCTGTACCGGAATCCCCAGGGGCTGCTTTTTGCTGCCGGATTTTGCAGCGGGAATAAAAATGTAAAATAGCCTTGACATTTGATGTAAAGCATACTATACTAAAAATGTAAAGCATGCTATACTAAAAAAGGCGGAACAGGCGATGACAAAAAGCAGAGATGATTTAAGATTAAAAGGAAATGAGGAAAGGGTGGTGTGATTGAAGACCAGGATACAGGAACTGAGGAAACATGACAAAGTCACCCAGGAGGAGCTGGCCTTGGCCCTGGGCGTGACCAGGCAGACCATAATATCCCTTGAAAACGGGAAGTATAATGCTTCCCTGCAGCTGGCTTTTAAGATTTCAAGATTTTTCGGAAAAAGCATAGAGGATATATTTTTATTTGAAGAGGAGGAATGAATATGTGGCTGAACCAGTTATTTATTGAAAACCCCATTGATTTTGAGAAGAGGTGCAGGAACCGGATTGTGTTTGGGATATGCTTTATCCTGTTGGGCGCAGCGGCCATAGGGCTGTCCTTTGCGGTCAGGAACCGCGCCATGGTGATGTATCTGGAACAGGGTTACAGGGATTTTATGCCGGGATTTTACGGCGGAACCGGATTTGGCCTGGCCGCGTCCGGGGTTATATCCATCATCCGCAACCTGCAGTATCTGCGGAATCCGGAACTTAAGGAGAAGCGCAGGATTTATGAGACCGATGAGAGAAACCGTATGCTGGGGCTGCGCTGCTGGGCTTATACGGGATACACCATGATGCTGATGCTCTATATAGGGGTCCTTGTAAGCGGGTTTATCAGCATGACAGTGGCAAAGACACTGATATTCGTAGCGGCGCTTTTTGCGGTGCTCCTGCTGGTGTTCAGAGGGCTTTTGCAGAAGGTCATGTAGGGACATTGTATTTTTCTATGGCATATGGTTTTGCATCAATAAAAACAATGGGACACACCACCGGGATTCATGTAAAATGAGATGGACGAAAGAGAAAATCTTATAAGGAGGGTACCGTAACATGAATTTAAAGAAAGAAGTGAGTGTGGCCAAAATAGCAAAGGATGCAGAGGATTTATTCCGCGGAGGATTCTTCTGTTCAGAGGCAGTTGTCTGTTCCATCCGCAGTAACTTTGAGATGGATGTACCGGAGGAGGTCATTGCCATGGCATCCGGATTCCCCATTGGAATCGGGCGCTCCAAGTGCTTGTGCGGAGCTGTGTCAGGCGGTGTCATGGCCATTGGCCTTGTATTCGGCCGCACGGTCCAGAAGGATCCCCAGGTGGAACAGACACTGGCTCTTTCCAAGGAGCTTCACGACTGGTTCAAGGCGGCTAACGGGAAGAACGCGCTGTGCTGCCGGATTCTCACAAAGGAATTTGACATGGGGGCAGGGGAGCATAAGGAACAGTGTATCCATTTTACGGGTCTGGTGGCAGGCAAGGTAGCCGAGATGATCATAAGGGAAAAGGGACTTACGAATATTGACGAATAGGAGTGTGCGCTGATGATAAAGAAAATACCTCTTCCGGCAACAGGCGTCATGCTGGGCATGGCTGCCCTGGGAAATCTGCTCCAGTCTTATTCGGAAGGAGTCCGCCTTCTGTGCGGGGCGGTATCCCTGATTTTGGGGATCCTGATTGTGATCAAAATCATATTATACCCCGGGCAGTTTGCCGGGGACATGAAGAATCCCATCATGGCCAGTGTTTCAGGAACCTTTTCCATGGCAGTCATGCTTCTGGCAGGATATGCCAAGCCCTTTGCGGGAAGCAGCGCCGTGATAATCTGGTATGCCGGCATTGGGCTGCACATTGCCCTCATGGTGTATTTTACAGCCAGATTCATGATTCACCTTAAAATGCAGCAGGTATTTGCAAGCTACTACATTGTCTATGTGGGAATCGCGGTGGCAAGTGTCACGGCGCCAGCCTTTGATAAACTGGCAGTGGGAACAGCAGCCTTCTGGTTCGGCTTTGCGGCGGCCCTCATACTGTTGGTATTGGTTACATACCGCTATGTGAACTTTAAACAGGTTCCGGAACCGGCACAGCCGTTGTTTTGCATCTATACGGCGCCTGTCAGCCTTTGCCTGGCCGGATATATCCAGTCCGTGCAGCCAAAGTCACTGGGGCTGGTCCTGTTTATGATGATTCTCAGCTCAGTCATTTACATTGCGGTGCTTATAAAGACACCGGCATACCTGAAGATGAAGTTTTATCCCAGCTATGCCGCCTTTACCTTCCCCTTTGTCATTACAGCCATTGGGCTTAAGATGGCCATGGCCTGTCTCGGCGGCATGGGACATCCCGTACCTGCCCTGTCATACGCTGTGGCTGGTGAAACCGTCATAGCATCCGTCCTTACCATCTATGCTCTGGTGAGATATGGTATGGCAGTGTTGGAACGGGGACATTGACCTCCGGGTCAGCCGGAATCAGGGACCGGATTTGAAATACGGATTGGGAAGAAGGAGACAAATAGATAAACAGACAGGTAAACAGGCAGATGCACGGAAGGATACAAGCGTATTCTCATGATGCATGTGTCTGTTTTTTAGCGTAAAATAGTAAAGATTTTCATTCCGGGGCATACTGCCTATTGACAATATATAGTTAGTGCTCTATACTTGCAATATACCCGGGTGGGGTATAAGAAAGGAGTGAAACATATGACCACGCAGCGATATCACATAGACGGAATGTCCTGTGCCGCATGCAGCAGCGCGGTGGAGCGTGTTATGAGAAAGTTAAACGGTGTGGAGAGCAGTAATGTGAACCTGACAACCAACCGGATGGTGATTACCTATGACGAGAGCCGGGTGACGCCTGAAATGATTTGTGAGAAGGTATCCAGGGCGGGTTTTTCTGCCAGCCTGATTGTGGAGGAAGAACAGAACAAGAAAAAGGAAGAAGAGGAATGGCAGCAGCAGGAGGAACAGCTGGAGGCTGTGAAGCGCAGGGTGATTACCGCCATTTGTTTTGCTGTTCCTTTGCTTTACATTTCCATGGGGCATATGCTGCCCTTTACCCTGCCTCTGCCGGCCTTCATGCAGATGGATAAGAATCCGCTTAATTTTGCCCTGGCCCAGCTCATACTGACCGTACCGGTCCTTATTTGCGGACGCAGGTTCTATCTGGTAGGCATTCGTTCTCTGCTTAAGGGCAATCCCAATATGGATTCCCTGGTGGCAATTGGTACGGGAAGCGCGTTTATCTACAGCCTTGTGATGACTCTGGGCATTCCGGGGGATCACATGAAGGCCCACCAGCTGTATTATGAGTCAGCGGCCGTGGTGGTCACACTGGTAATGCTGGGCAAGTTCATGGAGAGCCGCAGCAAGGGAAAGACATCCGAAGCAATACGCAAGCTCATGGAGCTGGCACCGGACACGGCTATTCTCTATGAGAACGGTACGGAGAGGGAAGTGGAGACCTCCCTGGTGGCTGTGGGGCAGCATATCCTCATAAAGCCGGGCAGCCGGATACCCCTGGATGGTATACTTGTACAGGGCAGCAGCAGCGTGGACGAGTCCATGCTTACCGGGGAGAGCATCCCGGCGGAGAAACAGCCGGGGGACCGCGTAATCGGCGGAAGCATGAATTATAATGGGGCTATGGAAGTGGAAGTGACCCATGTGGGAAGCGATACCACCCTGTCCAAAATCATTAAGATGATTGAGGATGCCCAGGGCAAGAAGGCACCTATCTCCAAGCTGGCGGATAAGGTGGCCGGATACTTTGTTCCCGCTGTCATGGGAATCGCCCTGGCGGCGGCCCTGCTGTGGTGGATATTCGGAGGAAAGGAACTTTCCTTTGTGCTGACCATATTCGTGGCCGTCCTGGTCATTGCCTGCCCGTGTGCGCTGGGGCTGGCCACTCCCACGGCCATCATGGTGGGAACCGGGGTTGGAGCCGGACACGGCATACTGATTAAGAGCGGTGAGGCCCTGGAGATTTGCCATAAGGTGGATGCCGTCATACTGGATAAGACAGGAACCATCACAGAGGGAAAACCCAGGGTGACGGATGTAAATGTGATCAGCGGAGCCGTGGTGGAACAGGTGTGGAAGCCGGGGAGCGGGGCTTTCGGGGAAAGCACCAGGGAACCTCAGACTTCTGAGGATGAGAAAAGGGAGCACCTGTTGGGAATCGCCGCCGCCTGTGAACAGATGTCGGAACATCCCCTGGGCCAGGCCATTGTGCAGGCTGCCAGGGAGAAGCAGATGGACCTGGCGATGCCCGAGGCATTTGAGAGTATCACCGGGGCAGGTATTATCACGGCCTGGAAGGGATGGAAGGTGGCGGTGGGCAACCGGCGTCTCCTTAACCAACTGCATGTGCCTGTATCCCAGGATACGGAAAAAGCAGCCTCAGAATACGCCAATACAGGAAAGACTCCCATGTATGTGGTGATTGACGGCCGGCTGGCCGGGATCGTGTGCGTGGCCGATACCATCAAGGAAACCAGTGTGGAGGCGGTGGAAAAGATAAAGAGCCTGGGAGTGGCTGTATACATGGTTACAGGTGATAATGAGAAAACGGCCCAGTACATCGGCAGGCTGGCCCATGTGGACCAGGTGGTGGCAGAGGTGCTTCCGGAAGACAAGGCCCAGGTCGTAAACCGGTTGCAGAATGAAGGAAAAACAGTTATGATGGTAGGTGACGGCATCAACGACGCACCGGCGCTGGTCCAGGCTGACGTGGGCTGCGCTGTTGGAAACGGCAGCGATATTGCCCTGGAATCCGGGGACGTGGTGCTGATGAAGTCTGACCTTATGGATGTCTACAGGGTTGTCAAATTGAGCAAGGCAACCATCCGCAATATAAAACAGAATCTGTTCTGGGCATTTTTCTATAACTCATTGGGAATCCCGGTGGCAGCAGGAGTGCTGTACCTGTTGGGCGGCCCGCTGTTAAGCCCCATGCTGGGAGGATTCGCGATGTCCTTGAGCTCAGTGTGCGTGGTGGGAAATGCCCTGAGACTCAGGAATCTGAAGCTGTAGCGCGGGGCTGTAAAACACCTGCGAAAACACCTGCGGGAATCCGTCCGTGTCCCGGACATGGGCGGTTCCCCGGGGAACAGGAAGGTAAAAGGAGAGGAATACATGAATCAGGAAGAAGGCTGCGCCTGCCGCCATAAACATAGGGAAGTGTCGGAAGAACGCGGGCTCATGAACCGGCTGAACCGGATAGAGGGACAGATAAGGGGCATCAAGTCCATGGTGGAGGATGAGCGCTACTGCGTGGACATCATCACCCAGGTGGCAGCGGTCCAGGCAGCGCTTAACAGCTTTAACAAGGTGCTTTTGGAGCGCCATATCAAGTCCTGCGTGGTGGATGATATCCGCAGCGGCGACAGCGACGCCACGGTGGAGGAGCTTTGCAGGACTCTGCAGAAGATGATGAAATAACAGGAAACCTGAGATAGAAACCTGAGATAAAGGAAACGAAAAGATACATGCAGTTTAATTCATATTTATTTTTATTATTGTTTCTTCCGGCTGTGCTGGCAGGATATTTCGGGCTGTGCCGGATGAAGCGCCATACATGGGCCAGAGGATTCCTGGCCGCCATGTCCCTGGTATTTTTCGCGTACGCCAATCCATGGTATCTGGGACTTCTTGTGGGAAGCGCGGTATTTAACTGGGCTGTTTCCAGGATGCTGTCAGGGGAAGAAAAGAAGGAGACAGGCAAAGGGGACGGCAAGGCGGACGGCAGGACGGATGGCATAACGAGCGGACGGTTTGGCGGGAGGATGGTTCTGGCATTTGGCATATTCGCCAATCTGGCTCTGCTTTTTTACTTTAAATATACTAATTTCTTTATAGAAAACCTGAATGCGTTTCTGGGAAAGGACATTGCCTTCACAAGGCTTCTCCTTCCGGTGGGAATCAGTTTTTTTACCTTCCAGCAGATTGGGTGGCTGGTGGACTCCTTCCGCATGGAGACAAGAGGTTACAGTTTTTGGGAGTATTTCCTGTTTACCGTGTATTTTCCAAAGATTGCCATGGGGCCGATTCTCCTGCACGGGGAGTTTATCCCGCAGCTTAAGGACCCTTCCCGCCTGAAGGCAGATTCCCGGAACATGGCCCAGGGACTGATGATACTGGCTGTAGGACTGTTCAAGAAGGTTATCCTAGCGGAGTTTTTCGCGGGACCGGTAAACTGGGGATATGCTCAGGTGGAGATACTCAGTTCCACGGACGCATTCCTGGTCATGCTGGCCTATACCTTCCAGCTGTATTTTGATTTCAGCGGTTATTGTGACATGGCCATGGGAATTTCCAGAATGTTTAACCTGGAACTGCCCCTTAATTTTGATTCTCCCTATAAAGCGCTGTCTCCGGTGGAATTCTGGAAGCGCTGGCACATGACCCTGACCCGTTTCCTCAGAAAATATATCTATTTTCCTCTGGGGGGAAGCAGGAAGGGAAACCTGCGCACCTACATGAATATCATGGCGGTATTTCTGGTAAGCGGTTTCTGGCACGGCGCGGCCTGGACCTTTATCCTGTGGGGGGCGCTTCACGGCGCGGCCCAGGCCCTTAACCGTGTCTTTAAACGGCAGTGGGAGAATCTTCACACGGCGTTCCGGTGGATGGTCACGTTTCTGTTTGTCAACCTGACCTGGGTCATCTTCCGGTCAGAAAGCATATCCCAGGCAAAGCTGTTTTTGAAACGGCTGCTGGATTTTGGAAACATGCAGATCAATCCGTCCTTCATGGACAGCTTTAAGATGGTGGAACTGCCGCTCTGGCTGACAGAACACCGGGTATTTACAGTGCTGGGACTGTATGGGGCCGTACTTTGTCTGGTGATGAACGCCAGGAATATGGGCGAGACAGAGCTTCGCCCCACCTTCCTCAGGGGAGCAGGAACAGCCGTCCTTCTGGTCTGGTCGGTCCTGTCCCTGGCAGGAATATCCGGCTTCATTTATTTCCAGTTCTAATAAGGCTTATTTGAATAAACAGCTACAGGAGAGATTATATTGGAGACACAAAAGCGGGAGAATGGGACAGAAAACATAGGGTATGGCAGATGGCTGCGGTTTACCATGGGAGCCGTACTGGCTATGCTGGTTATGTTAGGCGGACTGGTGGTCTGGGTGGATCCTTTTTTCCACTACCACAAGCCTCTTGAACAGCTGGCATATCCCATTGACAGCGAACGGTACCAGAATGACGGTATCAGCCGCAATTTTACTTACGACGCAGTACTTACAGGCACATCCATGATGGAGAATTTTAAGGCCAGCCGGTTTGACAGCCTTTTCGGCGTCACATCCGTCAAGATACCATATGCGGGCGGATATTATAAGGAAGTGGACCAGGCTGTGAGACGGGCCCTGGCCTATAATCCCCAAATAAGGGTGGTGTGCAGGGGTCTGGACAGGAGCTTCCTGTTTTATCCAAAGGACCAGTGGAATCCGGCAGCCCCTTCACCGGAGTATCTGACGGATGGAAACCCCTTCAATGATGTGAATTATATCTTCAACAAGGAAGTGATATTCGGCACTATTCCGGGTGTCTTTGCCAGGACAAAGGCAGGCGGGCGGACCACCACCTTTGACGAATACATGCACTGGGCGCCGGAACGGGACTGGGGCAGGGAAGCTGTCTTAAAGACATATGATAGGGAGCCGCGCAAAACGGAAACCGCCCCTTTTACCGAAGAAGACCGCCGGACGGTCATGGAGAATCTGGAGCAGAATGTGCTGGCCACGGCCAGGGCCAATCCCCAGGTCACCTTTTACTATTTTATTCCGCCCTACAGCATCAGCTGGTGGGACAGCGAGCTGATGGCAAAAGGGGAGTTTGAACGGCAGATGGAGGGATACCGCCTCATGGCCCGCATGCTGCTGGAGTGCAAAAACATACGTCTCTTTGCCTTTGACGACCAGTTTGACATCACCTGCAATCTGGACCACTATATGGATGTGATTCACTACTCGGAGGATACCGGTGATCAGCTGCTGGAATGGATGGCGGCAGGAGAGCATATGCTTACAGACGACACTGTGGACTTCTATTTTGATAGAATCACGGATTTTTATGCAAACTATGATTATGACAGTATTTATGAATGATGGGACTTTAGAAAAGGCCTGTTAAATATAATAACAGAAAAGGAGAATGAACATGAAAACTTATAAGTGCGAGGAAATGATGTGCGATGGATGTGTGAACCGGATTAAGAAGGGGCTGGACGGAGCAGGTATTAAGAATACCGTGGATTTATCCGTCAAGACAGTGACCATTGACGGGGATGCGGACTGTGAGGCCAGGGCTGTGGAGATTTTAGACGACCTTGGATTTACTGCGGTAGAAGTATAGTACAGAGCCTGTAACCGGGGCTTTTCGAAAATTATCATAATTATTTTAAAAACTTTGACAATTTATGGTTGACTTTCTGGAATAAATGTATTATACTACCAAAGGTATCGAGGCGTGGCTCAGTTTGGTAGAGCGCTGCGTTCGGGACGCAGAGGCCGCGTGTTCGAATCACGTCGCCTCGATTTACCTTTAGGCCTGATGGTCAAGCGGCTAAGACGACGCCCTCTCACGGCGTAAACCCGGGTTCGATTCCCGGTCAGGTCATGAAAAAGCAAGCGGATTTAACTGCTTGCTTTTTTTGTTTTCCATTATTCTTTATCGTTCCTTCAATGTTATTCCATTCGCTTCCTTGTCTCTGCATCAATCAGGCCGCGCAGGGCTTCCAGCCGTTCATCCCGGTCAAAGTATTCCTTACCGTAGTCCAGATTGAACGCATAATCAAACCCGGCCGGATTTCTTCCCTGGCTGTGCTGGATAATGGTTTCGGCCTTATCAAGGGCCTTTACCAATCTGGCTTCCGGGGTAATGCCCTGGCTGTATTCCTCCCACAGCCCGGACACCTCCCCTGCCCCTTCTTTTGGCAAAAAACTGCATATCCGCTGTATATCTTCTCTTTCCCGGTTCAGCTTATCATCGGCGTCCGGCCTCAGCGCTGCCGATATATCTCCGCTGTACCGTTCCCCCAGGTCGTGAACCAGACACATCATCAGCACCTTCTCCCAGTCCAGTTCCGGAAATTCCCTGCACATCACCCCGGCAAACAAAGCCAGCCGCCAGGAGTGCTCCGCTGTGCTCTCCTGCCGTCCCTCAGCAGTCCAGGCAGTGCGCAGGGTGGACTTAAGGCCCTCAGCCTCCTTTATGAAATCTGTGTATTCCTCCACTTCACCGGGCTCATTCCTGCCAATCCTCATAATACCTTCTCACTCCAATCCCTAATACAGATTTTTTACCTTGAACTCCTTTTCCAGTTCCCTTCTCTGGTCCTTCTTGGCAATGTCCGCCCGCTTATCATAGAGCTTCTTACCGCGGGCCAGGCCCACCTCTACCTTCACCAGACTTCCTTTAAAGTATACCTGGAGAGGCACCAGGGTATAGCCCTTCTCCGCAATCTTGCCGTTCAGCTTCATGATTTCATATTTATGCAGCAGAAGCCTTCTGACGCGCAGGGGGTCTTTATTAAATATATTTCCCTTCTCGTAAGGGCTGATGTGCATACCGCACACATACACCTCACCCCTGTCAATCTTCACGAAGGCTTCCTTTACGCTGCATTTTCCCATGCGAATGGATTTTACCTCCGTGCCAAAAAGCTCGATTCCCGCCTCGTATTTCTCATCAATGAAATAATCATGGTATGCCTTCTTATTGTTCGCAACCAGTTTAATACTTTCCTTCCCCATGGTATTTCCCTTTCTTTCATGTCATGATTGCATATGGGATTTACAGCCCTGCACGGAAGCTTCCTTGCCCGCGCTCCTGTCCCAGTCCCTGGGCAGGATGAAATCCACTGTTCTCAGCAGACGGTCCGTAGACACCACCTGGACCCGTATGGTCTGACCCAGCTTAAATGTTTTCTTGGTCATCTCACCCACCAGTTCGTAGTGCTGTTCATCAAATATATAATAATCGTCCCTCAGCTCGCTTATGCGGACCAGCCCCTCCACCGTGTTAGGCAGCTCCACATACAGCCCCCAGTTGGTGACGCCTGATACGACGCCGTCAAACTCCTGCCCGATGAACCTGGACATATACTCGCACTTTTTAAGCTTGTCCGTCTCACGCTCCGCTTCCTCTGCACGGCGCTCCAGGGCCGAAGTCTGCATGGCCACTCCCGGCAGTATGGCTTCGTAATGGCTGACCCTCTTGTTTCCCAGTCCGCCCTTCAGACTTTCCTTTATGATACGGTGAATCTGAAGGTCCGGATATCTGCGGATGGGCGAGGTAAAATGCGTATAATACCTGGCGGCCAGACCGAAATGACCGGAGCACAGGGTGGTGTACTTAGCCTGTTTCATGGAGCGCAGGGTCAGCCTGGAAAGAAGCACTTCCTCAGGAGTACCTTCTATCTTATCCAAAAGCTTCTGTAATTCCTTCGGATGAATCTCCCCCTGCTGAAGACGGATGAAATATCCAAAATTATGGATAAAGGTCCCCAGCTGCTTCATCTTCTCCGGGTCAGGATTGTCATGGGTCCTGTAGAGGAAGGGCAGGGACTGCCAGAAATAATCCTCCGCCACTGTCTCATTGGCTGCCAGCATGAAATCCTCTATGATTTTTGTGGCGGCATTGCGCTCATAGGGCTTGATTTCCAGCGGCTTTCCCTGGGCGTCCAGGATAATCTTGCTCTCCGGGAAGTCAAAGTCAATGGCTCCCCTTTTCCTCCGCTTTTCCCTGAGGATATCAGATACCTCCTTCATCAGCCTGAACATGGGCACAAAACCCTCATACTCAGCCATAACAGCCTCGTCCTCGTCCGTGACAATGGCATTCACCGCCGTATACGTCATACGCCGGTCCACATGAATCACTGTCTCCGCGATTTTATGATCCAGCACATTTCCCTGGTCATCCAGTTCCATGATGCAGCTTAAGGCCAGGCGGTCCGTGCCTGCATTGAGGGAGCAGATTCCATTGGACAGCTTGTGGGGCAGCATGGGAATCACCCGGTCCACCAGATAGACGCTGGTTCCCCTCTTTAACGCCTCCTTGTCCAGGGGACGGCCTTCTTTTACATAGTGGCCCACATCCGCAATGTGGACTCCCAGGATATACCCGCCCTGTCCGTCCCTGCACAGAGTTACCGCATCGTCCAGGTCCTTGGCGTCCTCTCCGTCAATGGTGACCGTGCGAAGCCCCCGTAAATCCAGACGGCCTGCCAAATCTCCGGTCCAGTCTGCCGGCGATGTCAGGTCCCCAATGCCGTAAGGTCCGTCCCAGGTTTCTTCATCCCTTGCCGGGCCGGGCACAGCCACCTCATCCGGGCACCCTTCCACCTCGTCCATGACCTCCGGCGGAAACTCCTCCGGCAGTCCATAGGCTCTCACAATGGACAGTATGTCTGTTCCCGGATCATTGACATGACCCAGAATCTCGGTCACAACTCCCTCCGGCTTATGGTTCGCGTCTCCAAAGTCCTTAACCCGCGCCACCACCTTATGTCCGGTGACAGCTCCCATATCACAGCCCTGGGGAATGAAAATATCCTTGGAAATCTTCTGGTTATCCGGAATGACAAACCCGAAGCCCTTGCTTTTCTGGTAATACCCAACCACCTCTTTGTTGGCATGCTCCAGCACTTTAAGCACAGAACCTTCAGCCCTTCGGCCGTCTCCCCGGTCCTGGGATTCCACCACAATCTGTACCCGGTCCCCGTGAAGGGCCGCTCCTGTCCTGTCCTCAGGGATAAATACATCCTGCCCCATGCCTTCCACAGTCACAAATCCAAAACCCTTGGGATGGCCTGAAAATATGCCGTTAACGGAAAAAACCTCCGGTTTTCCATATTTTCCTTTCTTTGAGATTCCGATTCTGCCCTCTGACACCAGATAATCCAGTACCTGTGCCAGTTCATCTCTCTGTGATTTTGGGATGCCCAGAAGCATGGCCAGCTCCTTTGCCTTCATGGGCACATAGGACCTGTCATTCATCACCTCTTCCAGCATTTTTCCCTTCTGTTCCAATATTTCTTTTTCCATATTACCTCTTTCTCAAAAATGTCCCGCCTGTCCGAAAACAGGCAAAAATACGCCTGAATGAAATAAAACACCCTTATATGAATACAAGGGTGTTTTCGTCACTTATCTGTTATCTTAATTACCCCATGACCTTAAGTATCACGTTCAGGGCAATGGTAATGAGCATGAATGCAATGGCCCCATACCTGGTAAAATGCTCCAGCGCACCTTCCATGGAACGGCCTCTATTCTTACTCCAGTAACTGTCTGCGGAGATTCCGCCAATTGCGCTCCCCAGCCCGTTGGACTTACCTTCCTGCATCAGGATAACCACTGATATTGCAACACCAAGAATTACATATATGATTGACAAAATAACATGTATTACTGACATCCGCCTGCACCTCTTCATTTTCTTATAGTCAAACAAAAATATTTTACCATACTTTGTCCTAAAACACAACCCGTTTTCCTATATTTTTATAGGCAGGACACCGTAAAGATACCGCAGCTTTATTCAGGAATCCCCATTTAAACGGCCTGGGAACAAATCATGGAAAGGGCGCCCTCAAAAATAACATCCCCGAATCCGGCAGGTACGATGAAATGCTGTCCCTTTGATACCGGGATGCCGTTTACACTTCCCTCACCGTCCAGGATGCTCACATTTGCAAAGCTGTCCCCAAAATTCTCCGTGTAACGGCCTGTGGTGTCTATCTTATCCGCGGTATAGTAAGCGCAGGTCACAAGATGTACTTTTCTACCGCTGTCCGTCTCCTTCACAACTGCCGGCAAAGCGTTTTGGTCCTCCCTAAAGGGCGCTTCTATCACATCAATGCTCTCTTTTATATGGAGCTGCCTGGGCTTTCCGTCGGACAGCCTGTCGTAATCGTAGACGCGGTATGTAATATCGCTGCTCTGCTGGGTCTCAAGCACCAGGGTACCGCCCTTTATGGCATGGACGCATCCGGGATTAATCTGGAAAAAATCTCCCTTCCTGACAGGAATTTCACGTATGAAATCCTTCCAGCGCTTTTCCTCTATCATCCGCTTAACTTCATCCCTATTCCCAGCATGGTGCCCAATCACAATGGCGGCATCCGGGTCACAGTCCAGGATATACCAGCATTCGGTCTTGCCCAGGGAGCCGTTCTCATGCTCCGCGGCGTATGCGTTATCCGGATGGACCTGTATGCTTAAGTCATTCCTGGCATCAATAATCTTTACCAGCAATGGAAATTCCCTATGACAGCCTGCCGCAGCCCCAAACCACTCAGGGTGGCTCTCCCACAGGGAGCTTAAGCTCTGTCCTTTCCATGTTCCGCCGGCAATACGGCAATCTCCGTTCTTGTGTGCGCTGATGGCCCAGCACTCTCCCGTGCGGCTGCTGGGGATATCGTAACCGAACACATCCTTAAGACGGGTGCCGCCCCAGATAGCCTCCTTAAAAACAGGTTCCATAAATAGTAATTCCCTCATGTCTCTCTCCTTATTTTTCCCCTTTTTGATGCATTCAATGCATCTTCTTACATCATACCCTGCTTTTTCCGGTTGTCAAGAATTAAATGGGACAGGGAGGGGATTTTCCGAGCAAAGCAATGCCCGGCCCCATCCTCTCTCCCATCCCCTGCCATTGCAGGCCCCTGCGGGGCGGGCAGATAACGGTAATGCTTTTTTAAATACGCTCTAACCTTCCAGGTTTTCCTCTATGCGCAGCAGCTGATTGTATTTGGCCACGCGGTCAGAACGGCAGGGCGCGCCGGTCTTAATCTGTCCCGCGTTGACTGCCACTGCAATGTCCGCAATGATGGAATCCTCTGTCTCGCCGGAACGGTGGGATATAATGGTGCCGAATCCGGCCCTCTTAGCCATCTCGATAGCCTCAAAGCTCTCTGTCAGCGTACCTATCTGATTTACCTTCACCAGGATGGCATTGCCTGCCCCCAGCTCAATGCCCTTTGACAGCCGCTTTGTATTGGTGACGAACAAATCATCCCCTACCAGCTGGATACGGCTTCCCAGCTCCCCGGTGAGCATTTTCCATCCCTCCCAGTCCTCCTCCTGGAGTCCGTCCTCTATGGAACAGATGGGAAACGCATCCACAAGACGGCGGTAGTAGTCCACCATTTCCCGCGCGCTGCGGCGGATTTCCTTTCCCGCCATACGGCTTTCTCCCGGAAACAGGTACATGCCGCTGGCTTCATCATAGAGCTCACTGGACGCCGCGTCAATGGCAATCTTCATATCTGTGCCCGGCTTCAGGCCGCTCTTTTCCATGGCCCTTACCAGAAATTCAAGCACTGCCTCGGAGTCCTTAAGATCCGGCGCAAAACCGCCCTCATCCCCCACTCCGGTGCTGTAGCCCTCCTCCTTCAGAAGCTTCTTTAATGTGTGATAGACCTCCGCGCACATCCTCAGACGCTCCGCAAAGCAGCAGGCCCCGTAAGGCATAATCATGAATTCCTGCAAATCCACTGTGTTGTCCGCGTGTTTTCCTCCATTTAGAATGTTCATCATGGGAATGGGGAGAGCGGATGCATGGATTCCTCCCAGATACCTGTAAAGAGGCATCCTAAGCCCATTGGCAGCAGCCCTGGCCACAGCCATGGACACGCCCAGAATAGCATTGGCCCCCAGCTTTCCCTTATTCTCCGTTCCATCCGCCTCCAGGAGCAGACGGTCTATATGTCTCTGTTCCAACGCGCTTTCAAAGAGGACCGCCTCGCTTAGCACTGTATTCACATGCTCTACAGCGCTCTTAACTCCCAGTCCGTTGTATCGTTTCCCTCCGTCCCGAAGTTCCACTGCCTCGAATTTGCCGGTGGATGCGCCGGAGGGAACAGCCGCCCTGCCGGTGGCGCCTCCTGTCAGGCACACTTCCACCTCCACCGTGGGATTCCCCCTGGAATCCAGTATCTCTCTGCCGGTTACCGCCTCTATCTCCAGTTCGTTTACCATAAAAAAATGACCTCCTCATATCAATCTTATCATTGATATAAGGATAGCCATTTTTTAACATTATATGTATGGAAATCCGTCTTTTTATTGACCAAGCCTGGCTCCGTCCGCGCCCACGGTAAATCCATCCGGTGTAACCGTGGATACCAGCATGGCTCCCGACGGGTCGCAGTAATACAGCTTATCCTCCCAGGATATCCAGCCGGTCTTCATATATCCCTCCTGGTCAAAAAAATACCACTTATAGTTGATATTCAGCCAGCCGTTTGACGGGTACGTGCCGTCTCCCTTCTGGTACCACCAGCCACGATCATCCCTGAGCCACTGGCCGTTCACCCTGGTCAGGTTCTCTTCCGTAATCTCGATGTATGGGGATTCCTGCCAGTCGCCGGCGTTGTTCCTGGAATCCATGGCCCTGACTTTAAAATAGTAGGTGCCTGCCTTTGGGAACTTGCCGGAAAAATCGTAGCTGTTTTCCTTCACCGTATAGGTGGCGCCGATGCCGTCCTCATTGGAATTGCCTCCCCTCCGGCACAGGCGGACCTTATAATTCTTAGCCAGGCTCATATCGTCCCAGTGGGCCACCCCGTTATCTTCATCCCACATCAGACCGCTTACATCCAGGTCCTCATCATCCTCATCCAGCTTGTCCAGCCTTACCACCAGGACCATTTCTTCCTTATCATTCTTAGTGGAACTGGATACATACTTAACCGTATCGCCGGAAAATGAAAACGCACTCTTTCCCGATTTCTTAAAGTAATAGTCACTGTCGGCGGAAAGCCATATCTCTACTTTTGGCTTATCCCCGCCTACCCAGATGTCACCCTCATTTATAATGTCCACGCTCTCAATGGAACACTCCCCATCCTCCAGGGTTACGTCCACATTTCCTCCGTTTTCTCCTGCCTGGATACCCGATGTGAAATTCAGTTTAATTTTCCCCACCGGTGTCCTTTCCTCTTTTGCAAAGGCTGTAAAGGACAGCGCGCAGGCCATAATCAGAGCCGCTCCCGCCAGCACGGCATACGCCCCTCTTTTCCTCATTTGAACCTCCTCCTTCCCGCTTACGTCTGTTTTCCTATTATAGCACATGTCAACGTCTTCTGTCATCCTCCGGTACACCAAACTTGTTCCATTTTCATATAGTATAGTATGCCGGGGTGTTAATGGACATCCGGCCCATAATGAAACAGATATACAGGGGGATTGCTTTTGATAACCATTAGTCTTTGTATGATTGTAAAAAATGAGGAGGCTGTTCTGGAACGGCTCCTGAAGACCATGTCCAATGTGGCTGATCAGATTGTAATTGTGGATACCGGTTCCACGGACCGGACAAAGGAAATCGCGGCCCGCTATACGGATGAGGTCTACGATTTTCCGTGGACGGATGATTTCGCCGCTGCCAGGAACGCCGCCTGCCAAAAGGCGGTGATGGACTACTGGATGTGGATGGACGCGGACGATGTGATGGAGCCCGAACAGGCTGCCCGTTTAATGAAATTGAAGGAAAACCTGGACCCTTCCGTGGATGTGGTGATGATGAAATATCTCACTGATTTCGACGAAAACGGAAGAACCTCCTTTTCCTATTACAGGGAGCGCCTCTTAAGGAACCACAAGGGCTTCCAGTGGCAGGGCCGGGTACATGAAGCCGTAACCCCTGCCGGCAGCATCCTCTATACTGATATTGAAATTCAGCACCGTAAGGAGGCCGCCGGGGATAAGGACCGCAACCTGAGGATATACGAAACCATGCTGAACCAGGGAGAACTTCTGGAACCCAGACACCAGTTCTACTACGCCAGAGAGCTGTATTACCATGAACGCTATGAAGATGCTGTACGGGCTTTCAGGGCATTTCTGCAGGAACCGGAGGGATGGGTGGAAAACAAGATAGATGCCTGTCTCCATCTGGCTCTGTGCGAGGAGCATCTAGGGCATACGGAAAAAGCCATGGAAGCACTTTTAAAGAGTTTCTTATATGACACTCCCCGCGGTGAAGCCTGCTGTGAACTGGGACGGATGAAAATGATGGACGAAAAATACAAAGAGGCTGCTTACTGGTATACCCAGGCATTATCGTCCCAGCCCGCGGAACAGACAGGCGCCTTTGTCCGGAAGGACTGTTATGGTTTCCTGCCCGCCATTCAGCTGTGTGTATGCTATGACCGTCTGGGTGACTACCGCAGGGCATGGCATTATCACCTGAAATCACAAAAGCTTAAACCTGAACACCCATCTGTCAGGCAGAACCAGACCTACTTTGAACGCATATTGAAACATCCGGCGGAGGGGCAGTCCTCCGCACAATAAAAAAGTCTAGGAGAAGTTATTATGTATTTTAATTTTCCCAACGGAATGAATCGAAATGATAATATAGAACAACGCAGACCATGTGGATACCCCGGAAACAACGGTTTTCCGGGTAATGGCGGCTGCCCTGACGGCAATTGTTTCCCAGGTTCAGGAAGATTTCCGGAAGATGATTTACCGGGCTGCGACGGCTGTGGCGGCGACCGCATGACTCAGACAGATAACGGATGCCCAGGTAACGGCCGTTTTCCCGGCGGCTGGCCGGGACCCAGAGGACCACAGAGACCAGCCGGACCAACAGGCGCTCAGGGGGCAATGAGACCCAGGAGACTCACCGGTGAGACAGGGCCACGGGGGCCTCAGGGACCTATGGGACTTCCAGGACCTCAGGGCATAGCCGGTAATACAGGCGCCACCGGAAGCCAGGGCCCACAGGGACCTCAGGGTGCAGCCGGGCCTCAGGGCATCCAGGGGCCTCAGGGACCTCAGGGTGCAACCGGGCCTCAGGGCATCCAGGGGCCTCAGGGCATCACCGGCGCCACAGGTCCTCAGGGACCTCAGGGCATCACCGGCGCCACAGGGCCTCAGGGGCCTCAGGGCATCACCGGCATCACCGGCACCACCGGGCCTCAGGGACCTCAGGGCATCACCGGCACCACAGGGCCTCAGGGACTGGCCGGCGTAACCGGCCCAATGGGCCCGACCGGACCCACTGGCGCCGCGGCCACCATCACCATAGGAACCGTAACCACATGCGATCCTGGCACAGAGGCAACTGTAACCAATTCAGGCACCACAGAAGAAGCCGTCTTTGACTTCGTTATTCCCCGCGGTAAACCCGGAGGTGGAGGAGCCCCGGAAGTCCTGGCTACAGTAGATACCATCACCCAGCCCACTTCGGCTAACGGAGCCCTGATTTTCAATGAGACCCCGCTGGTGTCCGGAACCGCCATTACCCATACTGCCGGTTCCCCCGATGTGCCGATTACCCAGACCGGCATCTATCAGGCATTCTTCACCGGCACAGCCCTGATTGATGAAGGGACCACCATTCCATCTACACTCACGGTGCGGCTCACGCTGAACGAAACCCCCATAACCGGAGCAGTGGCACGCCACACCTTCACTGCCTCCAATGAGGAGGTAACCCTTTCCATCAATGCGCCGTTCCCGGTAACCGGCACCGGTACCCTAAAGGTTGTAACCAGAGATGCCGGATACTCCTTTGAGAATGCATCCCTGACTATTATTCGTCTGGGTGACAGCACCAATATCCGCACCACCGCATAACCATCAGAAGTATCTATTAACCGGAAATGTTAAGGCCGCCGGAAATCATCCGGCGGCCTTACACAATCCGCTTATATCATTGAAGATGCCCCAAATATCCCGGCTTCTCTCTCTATTTATTTGACAGCAATTGCCTCAATCTCGCAGAGCACGCCCTTTGGAAGGGTCTTGACAGCCACGCAGCTTCTGGCAGGCTTGGACACGAAATACTTTGCGTACACCTCATTAAACGTGCCAAAGTCATTCATATCGGCCAGGAAGCAAGTGGTCTTAAACACCCTGTCAAATCCAGTGCCGGCTGCCTCCAGGATTGCCCCCACGTTCTTGCAGCTCTGCTCGGCCTGGGCAGCGATTCCCTCTGCCACGGTTCCGTCTGCCGGATTCACGGGAATCTGTCCTGATGTATAAACAACCCCGTTTACCTCATATCCCTGGGAATAAGGCCCAATGGCACCCGGTGCTTTGTCCGTACTAAGAATATTCATCTGAAATACCTCCATATTTGTAATTGGGACAAATGTCTCCTTAATGTTATCGCGTTCACATTCAACTGTTCCTTATTATATCAGATATTGCCAGCCGATGCAATACAGATACGGCAATATATCCCTAAAACCCTGTAAACACCCGTTCAGCATCACCCTGTCCATAATTTTTATGCAATGCCGTTCATAAGCCTCATCCCAACCCATGTATATTCATAATCAGGCGTCCCATCTATGGACATTCCGCGTCCCGTTTGCTATAATTGAAATGTTTTAATCGCATTCACATCCAACACACCAACAATAAATCAGAGGTATAGAAATGACAAATCTTAACGATACAGGGGAGTCTGTTCCCGCATACCATATTGACCATACTCTTTATGAGGGACGTCCCGCCGACACATCCGGACGGGAGGAAAAGGAAATCCGCACCTACGATTTGCTGGATTCCCTCCAGGTCCCTTATGTCCGTGTGGACCACGACGCCCTTCCCACCATTGAAGCCTGCCGCGAGGTAGACCAGCTTCTGGGCACGGAAATCTGTAAAAACCTTTTCCTGCGCAATGCCCAGAAAACCGATTTTTACCTGCTGCTCATGCCGGGCAATAAAAAGTTCAAGACAGCCGTCCTGTCCAAACAGATTGGAAGCGCCCGCCTGTCCTTTGGGGAAGCGGAATTTATGGAATCCTTCCTGGATATCACTCCAGGCTCCGTTTCAGTCATGGGTCTGATGAATGACAGAGAAAACCGCGTCAGGCTTCTGATTGACAAGGATATACTGGAGGGCGAATATTTTGCGTGTCATCCATGCATCAACACTTCCAGCCTAAGGTTCAGGACCTCGGACCTGATGGAAAAAATTCTTCCGGCCCTTGGCCATCCTCACACGGTTGTGGATTTGCCATATGCAGAATAATATACGCGGGAAGCATGTAAAAGCTTTCATCGGATAGGGGAGATTTTAACCTCCCCTTCCACACCACGTAGCGTACCGTTCGG
>OWIH01000107.1_pt1 | contig 48516 bp, 48 predicted proteins | sample 1732891 | NCBI WGS metagenome assembly OWIH01 (sample SAMN05065765, study PRJEB22554) | human gut metagenome | biome: ENVO:2100002; feature: ENVO:00000062; material: ENVO:00002003 | host: Homo sapiens | place: USA
GTACGGTGGTGTGAGAGGTCGGAAGGCGAAATAATCGCCTTCCTCCTACTCGATTCTCTTTTTAAATATTCGTATCCGGCACGGGAAGACAGTCAGGCCTGATTCATCCCGAAAAATCAACAGAAACTGGAAATATGCATAAAAAATAGTAGAATTTTTCTCTCTGCCGCAAGATGATTTTAGGTCGGTTGAGGGATTAGAAAACGCCGGAAACCCGCATAAACTCTATGTTTTGCGTGTTCTCGGCGTTTCTTTTATCGCCTGTGTTAGTGGTGCTTTTTCGGTAAATGGTGCCCAAATGGTGCCCAAATCCCACGCGGGGCTATAAAACGATATAAGAAGCGGTAAAGAGATACAGCGGTTAAAGCTCTAAATCGCTGCTCTTTTTCTTTGCCGCGCTCTTTGCTTTCTTCGGCTCGGTTTTCTCTGCCTTTGCCGGGTCAGCCTGTTTGACCGCCCCATGATAAGCGTCTAAGACTTCCTTTTTGCGTTCAAGCCGCACGTCCACATAACGGGCGGTAACGGCTTCAAAGTTCATAGACAGTCCAAGCGATACGCCGATACCCGCAAGCGTATGTCCTAACACTTCGCCTACGGTGTAGAAGTCGCCCGTCAGTTGGTGCATATTCGTAGCCGCCGTATGGCGTAAATCGTGAAAGCGGATATGCGGCATATCCAAATCTTCAAGCAGCTTTCCAAACTGGGAAGATACCCACGACGCGGAGATAGGGGAGCCGTCCGGCTTCGCTACAACAAGGTCATTGTCATAGTAAGGCTTTCCGTCCTTTTCTGCCTGTTCGCGCTGCGCTTCCTGCATAGCAAACTGTTTGAGAAAGAACGGGCGGGCAAGTTCTGTGATAGGCAGCTTTCGCCCGTTGGATTTCGGCGGTGCCATTTCCTCAATGACTTTTGTTTTCGGTGGCACCTTAAAGGGTAGCTGCTCGGAAACGTCAAAGGTGTTGTTTTCCAAATCCACATTGCGCCAACGCAAGCCCAGGATTTCAGAACGGCGCATACCGTAAAGCCCGCCTAAGATAACGGGCATTTCCCAAACTGTACCCTCGACGCGCTGCATAAGGGCTTTTACCTGTTCCGGCGTGTAAGGGTCTGGGGTCTTGTCGCTCTTTCCAAACTTCGTAAGCGTGTCCTTTGCCGCGTTGGTTTCGATATAGCGGTATTTCCGGGCATGGCTCAATGCCACGCTCAAAACTCGCTTTGCCCCGGCTGCGGTGGACGGTTTCAAGCCTTTGTCGATAATCTGCTGAAACATTTTGTCTACCATAGCGGGGGTAAGCTGATTAAGGGCAACGCCGCCGATATATGGTGTGATGTAGTTTGCAATCGTTCTTTTGTACCCGTCGTAAGTAGAAGGGCGCAAGTTCACTCTTGCATAGCTTTCTACCCATTCATTCAGATAGCTTGCAACGGTCTGTTTCCGCTGTGAAGCGATAGACGCAATCTGTCCCGGATTATGGAGCTTCGCTTTCATCTCTGCTTCATGCTGCGTTGCTTCCTTTTTTGTTGGGAAGCCCTTTTTTGAATAGGTTTTCTTTTCCCCATTCGGGGCGGTGTACTTTATATTCACGTCGTAAACTGTTCCGGGTCGCCCGGTCAGTACGCCGTTGCTGTCGCGTTTGTTTTTAACTTGTCTGGGTGATACTGCCATAGCTTAACCTCCCTGTCGTGCCGGGGGCTTCGCTGTCGTCTTTGCCCTGTGATACCAGTCCCAGATTGCAGCGTCAGCTATCAAACGGCGGTTTCCATTCTGTATATATTCAAGCTCGCCGCTATCCATAAGCTCGCGCAGCTTATTTTCTCCGATACCGCTAATCTTGCTCATTTGCTCAACGGTCTTTAACATAGGGAATACAGGGATAGCGGGGCTTGTTGTTTCCTTTTTTGCCATAGGAAAATACCCCCTTTCATAAATGGCTAAAAAGTCAAGTTACAAAAAGTGGGCTTTAACCGGGCGGCTGTTAGCACAACCTCGCGGGAATTGCACCCCTGCTCATTTAAGGCAGCTTTACCCATTGCCTGCGACGCTCTGAACGCTCGGACTGTGGCTGTAAAGGCTTATCTCCCCTCAATGCGTGTCGTCGCCCGCAAGCCGCTAACTTGCTTCCCGTCGCGGTGTTTCTCGCTCGGCTTTTCCCGATAGGGGAATAGCGTCATGGCGCACCCGACCTATGGCTCGGCGCAAAAGGACGTACCCGGTTTGCCCTATACTGCGTCGCCGTTATCTTGCGTCGCTTTCTTTGTCAAGGTACATACGGGGCTGCTGCGGATTGATACGAAACGGAAAAGGGGTTAAGACGTTTCGGTATCGGTGCAGTTATTCAGCCTTAAACATGAGGATTGCTCTCATTAGCCTTGCTTGCAGCCGTTGGCGAATATCCTCGTCAACGCCAAAATAGACGTTTCCGCGCTCGTCGCAGAGCTTTCTCATAGAAAGGCTCGCTATGTAACCGCTAAAATGCTGCAAGACAATTTTCATAGCGTCCGGGTCGCCCTTTGTCGCTGCCACAATGACAGGATAGGGAACAAGGGCAACGTCCGGGAAGTCAGATTGTTTACCATTCGTCCCATTCATCAGCGTGTTCCTCCAAATATTTCTTCAAGATTTCAAAAGAGCTTGTCCGTCTGTACTGTATCGTGCTGCGCGACGTATTGAATAACTTTCCAATCTCCACGTCGGTCATGCCCTCGAAATAGTACAGCATGATAGCTTTCCTTTTTTCTTCCGGCAAAGTGCGGATTGCTTCAAGCAACAGCTTCGGCGTGATTTTCTTTCCCGCCTGCTGATAGCTCGGCTCGGCTTCTTCGGCTTGAAAATACTTGTCAAGCGTGTAAAGCTGCCGTTCCTCATGCAAGGCAAGGTCGGAAAACGACACTTCCTTTGCTCTGCGACGCCGGATTTCCTCATGGGCGTTGCAGGCTTCGTTATGCAGCACCCGTTTGCAGTAACTTTGAAAGATACATTGCTTCTGAAATTCCACGCGATTAGGTTCCATGTTCTCACCTCCTTTCGTGTTGAAAGGTGGCGGTACCTCCCCTTTTCGCGGGATAATACAGGCGATTTTTTCAAACGCCGAATGAAAGCGAAACTTTTTTGAAAAAACCTCCCGAAAATGCAAAATGCGCCTGTCTGCAAGACGCAGACAAGCGCAAAGGAATTGTAAACAGTATTTAGATGATTTGACAGTTCATATTGAAAGGTAAAAGTGTTCCTGGCGTTGGTCGGGCTTTTTTTGATAATCTACTGTGGGTCAAAGAGTAAGGACATAAGAAAAAGGACATAGCGATACCTCCTTGATACCGCCATATCCTTAAAAAAGGGCGACTTTAATACACCCTCCGTTATCTCATTTTTTGAAAAAGAAAACGGCGGCTTTGATTGTTATTTCAAAACCGCCGTAAGGTCGTCTTTATTCTGTTAGGCGCGTAAAAACTGTACCGCCAAACAACGGTTTTTTTTGTTTACCGTTAGGCGGGCAATAATTTTTGATTTATTTCCTTTCCTTTCCACATTCAGTACAAACTTTATCATGTAGGGAAATTATGCCACCACATTCGGGGCAAGCGTATTTCTGAATATGGGCTTCCATGAGATGAGGTATTCCCTTTTGCATTACAATTCTGCTATTTTCAATAAGGCTTTCGCTATAACGTTTGTTATAACTTTTTTCAAGGTTCTTTATTAGCTTACAAGGAAAGTCACTACATTCATAGCAATAGGTTATTCCTTTTGATTGAACACAATCTTTAATTTTGCACTTGCGGCAATGCTCTGGTTTTCCTTTACTCTCTACCATACAACCACCACAAGGCTGTTTTGTTTTCTTAGTATGACAATGCTTATAACAGACCATACAATTCATTCCGCATGGTGCAAACATTTCCGTTTCAATTTTCATAGGCATTTTCATTAGGCTTTTACCTCCTTTAGCTATATCATAGCCCAAGGAAGGTGCCATCAGTATGTCACCCCTCATAAATTTTTTTCATTTTATTTATAGTTTGCAACACTCGTTCTTGCAAAATTGGTGGGCTAACAACTTTCACCTTATCTTGCAAACTAATAATAAGATTTACCATATAATCAAGATTTGTTGTGATGAAATCTATTATCCCCTTGTTATCTGTAATCTTAAAATTAAGTGCGCCAAGAGCTTGTAGTAGAAATTCCTTGTTTTCAAGAGCAAATTCGAGAGCAATTCTATATTGAACATTATTGCCTTTTTCGTATAATTCATTTTTTAATGCAAATGATGGCACTGTTACCTGTCGGGGAACAAAATAATCTGTCGTTATTTCATACGCCGATATTCTATTAAGTTTGAATAACCGGAAATCCATACGCAATAGGCAATAAGCATAAACATACCAATCTCTTTCTTTGAATACTAACTTATAGGGTTCTATTGTTCTAACTGTTGATGATATTTTTGATATGTACTCAATAGAAACAAGTTGTTTATTACTTATCGCATTACGAATACCAACAATCAAGTCCTGTGCTTCATCGTCATACCATTGTGATAAATTAATCACAATATCGCTTTGCTGGTTTATTGTTTCAATATTTTTAGGCGCAATTTTTCCAATGAGATATTCTATTTTTTCTGTATCTCCCATTGTTTTAATGGTATTCAATCCAGTTAAAATGTTTTCCCAATCTTCTAAAGACAACAAACATTTATCAAGTTTATATCCTTCTGCAACGGTTATACCACCGTCATATCCGGGATATGAAACAATCGGGAAACCTGCCATAGTAAGGGTTTCCAAATCTCTATAAATTGTTCTTCTTGAAACTTCTAATTTCTCGGATAGCTGTTTGATAGTGACTTTATCATTGTTTACAAGTATATTCATTAAATGTAATAGCCTGTATAGTTTCATAGATTACTAGCACCTTTCTTTCGTTTATCTATGGGCTTTTCTGCGTCTTTTGGTATCAGCCACATGCGGCTGAATTTTGCCACGCCAGGTATGCGGTTTTCTTCACATAGTTTCTGTACCCGTCTTTCAGAAATACCCCATTTTTTCGCTGCTTCCGGGGCAGAAATATACTCTAACATTTTCATTCACCCTTTCCCAAAGTTCTATCAGCTATAATTATATACGGTCAGCCGAATAAACACAAGATTCTTTCTGTAAACAGTTAAGAACTATTTTGGCTACTTAATAGAACTATGTAAACATATCCAAAAAGAAAGGCGAACAGTAAAATGTAATAGGGTGAATTATTATGGCAAAAAGACCAGTACCTTTATATGACTTTGCAACTTTCGGGCAAGCAATAAAAGCGGCGCGGACGAGCAGAAATGAGAGCCGCAAGAAAGTAAGCGACGAAATGAACATTTCCCCTCGCTACCTTGCGAATATCGAAAACAAAGGGCAACAGCCAAGCCTGCAAATCTTTTATGAGCTTGTTACCCGTTATGACATATCCGTAGACCAATTCTTTTTCCAGGATAAGACAGCGGAAAAATCGACGCAAAGGCGGCAGCTCGACACGCTGCTTGACAGCATGAGCGATAAGGGAATACGGATTGTTACCGCAACAGCGAAAGAAATTGCAGAAGTCGAAAACGAAAATTGAATAGGCTTTAGGAAGCGTTGTAATCTTTTTGAGATTGCAGCGTTTTTCTTTTGCGTAAGTTTGGCAAAACGGGGCTTTCCGTTGTAGTAGGGAATAAGGAAAAACTTTCTTAGCAAGCATAGGAAGCGGGTACCCACTTCCGTATTTTCGCCCTCCTGCGCTGCGACGCGTCGGTTGAAAATGGCTTATTGGGAAGTATCCCAAACCCTCGGAATGGAAAGGAGCGAAAGCATGGACGGACGCAAAAGAACGGTACAAATCAAATTTAGAGTAACAGAAGCGGAACGGGATTTAATTCTTGAAAAAATGAAGCTCGTCCCCACCCGGAACATGGCGGCATATCTTAGGAAGATTGCCATTGACGGGTACATTATTCAAATAGACCATAGCGACATAAAAGCCATGACAGCGGAGATACAGAAAATCGGGGTCAATGTCAATCAGATTGCAAAGCGCGTTAATTCGACGGGTAGCGTCTACCAAGAGGACATAGAGGAAATAAAGGGGGTGCTTAATGAGATATGGCGGTTACAAAGATTAAGCCTGTTAAAAGCACGTTAGCGAAAGCCCTTGACTATATCCAAAATCCCGATAAGACGGATGGGAAAATGCTTGTGTCCTCTTTCGGCTGCTCCTATGAAACGGCAGACATTGAATTTGAATATACCTTGTCGCAAGCTCTCCAAAAGGGCAACAATTTAGCCTTTCATCTGATACAGTCCTTTGAGCCGGGAGAAGTGGATTACGAAACCGCCCATAAAATCGGAAAGCAGCTTGCCGACGCGGTAACAAAAGGGCAGCATGAATATGTCCTCACGACGCACATAGACAAAGGACACGTCCATAATCACATTATTTTCTGCGCGGTCAATTTTGTAGACCACCACAAGTACAATTCCAATAAGCGCAGCTATTACGGCATACGGAACATGAGCGACAGGCTGTGCCGGGAAAACGGCTTATCCGTTGTTGTCCCGAAAAAGGGAAATAAGGGAAAGAGCTATGCGGAATACCAAGCAGAAAAGACGGGAACCAGTTGGAAAGGTAAGCTGAAAATCGCCATTGACGCACTCATTCCCCAAGTATCAAGCTTTGAGGAATTGTTACAACGGCTGCAAGCTGCGGGCTATGAGATAAAGCCGGGAAAATATGTGTCCTGCCGCGCTCCCGGACAGGAACGATTTACCCGCCTTAAAACACTCGGCGCAGACTATACAGAGGAAGCCATAAGGGAACGGATAGAGGGTAAACGCGCCCGCGCTGCGAAAGCTCCCCGCGCAGATCGCGGCGGCGTTAGTCTGCTGATTGATATTGAGAACAGTATCAAGGCAGCGCAGAGCAAAGGCTATGAACACTGGGCGAAAATCCATAATCTGAAACAGGCGGCTAAGACCATGAATTTCTTGACGGAAAACAGGATTGAACAGTACGCGGATTTAGTCAGCCGGATTGAGGAAGTGGCGGCAGAAAGCGAACAGGCGGCAGACACATTAAAGAGTGTTGAAAAGCGGCTTGCGGATATGGCGGTGCTGATGAAGCACGTCGTCGCCTATCAAAAGACAAAGCCTGTCTATGACGCATACCGCAAGGCAAAGAACAAAGAGCGATACCGCGCCGAACATGAGCGCGATATTATCCTCCATGAAGCTGCGGCAAGGGCACTCAAAACAGCGGGCATTTCCAAGCTCCCCAATCCCGCCACGCTGCAAAAGGAATATGAAGCACTCCAAGCGCAGAAAGAAGCACTTTACGCCGACTATGGCAAGCTGAAAAAGAAAGTACGGGAATACGACGTTATCAAGCAGAATATAGACAGCATTTTGCAGACAGGAAAGCAGCCGGAACGTGGCAAGGAAACAGAGCGCTGATAGCTTTCTATGGTGGATTTATTCATAAAGGCATGGTATAATTTATTATAAACGCAAGGGGGTATTTTATGAAATATGGTTTTGATTACATTGATGGCAGAGATGTACCGCAGACGGTTATAGAAGATGATTTTACTATTCAAGGCAAACATGACGGGACAGTCCACGTTGAAAATGGTACACTAACAATTCAAGGTGAATTACATGGTACTTTAGATGTGCAAAGTGGCGCAAAAGCAATTATCATTGGTAAACAGCATGGTACAGTTTCAGTAGCTAACAATGCGGAAATAGTAATCTTTGGCGAATTGCACGGTACAACTAATGTTAGCGTTCATGGTACTGCGGTTGTTGAAGCGCATGGCAAATTAGCAGGAACACTTAGTAATAATGGCACTGTAATTGTTAGGGGCGTTTTTGGTGGCGCACAATCTGGACACGGTGAATTGATTCTTGAAGAAAACGGATATATCAAACAGCCAGTTATCAAAAATGGAATGAATTACTACGAGTGGTAAGCAAAAAAAGAACAGGACGCGGAAAGCCAGTAATGACCTCCCGCGCCCTGCCTTTTTGTGGGTGCTGATTTTGGTATGTTACGCAGTAGAACGCTGTTTTTGAGGGAAAAGGTATTCTGTATCGCCTAAGTGATTTTCACGCGCTGCAAGCCCTGTAAATCAAGGCTATTTTCGCCCTTATCGCGTAACAAGGGCGCGTCGTTTTCTCATGCGCTCCGCTGCCTGTCTGTTCGTGATACGCTTGCGGCAGTCCGGGCAGTATTTGACGCTGTTTGACTTTGATACAAAGAACGTGCCGCATACAGTACAACGCTTTTTATCCTCGGTCTTAAAAAGCTCGGCATACAGGAGCTTATCAAGGGGAAGTACGGCAATCCGAAACCATTTGCAAAGCAGCGAATAAGAGATAAGCTGCGGGCATACGCACTCGTCCCCGTCGTCAAGCAAAATACAGTGTCCGTTATCGCAGTTGCAGCACTCCCGGCGCACAAGGGAATTGACTTTCCGGCTCTGGGGCGGCGAAAGCCGCTTAATGCTGCTCATACTTCCTCTGCGGCGTAAATGGCAAGCTCCGCAAATTCTTCCTCGGTCAGCGCGTCCACTTTGGAAAGGGCGCGCTTCGCCAGTTCCCGCATATCCGCGTCCATGTAAGGCAGCGCGGCGTTGATGTTCTCCGTAAGCTGCGCCTTGCTTCCCTCATGGTAAATGCTCAAAAGGTTTGTTTCCTCAACGGTAAATCTGTTCATGCTCATACCTCCAAATCGTGATTTTTTGTTTTCGCTGCGGCTTTCTTCTGTGCCTTTTCCTTATCCGCTTTAAGCTGCGCCCGGATAGAGGGCTTCTTTTCCGGCTTGCCCTTGCCGCGCTCCTTATCGGCTTTGACCGCGTTAGCCAGGTCAACAAGGGAAATCGTTTCTCCCGCCTTAACCTTTGCTTCCAGTTCGTCAACGGTCGGCGTATTGTTGATAATCCCGTCAATCATGTTTTCGTTTTGCTCGGTGGTCTGCTCGGCAGCTTTCAAGGGATTTTCCCGCTGCTCGGCTGCTATGGCAAACGCCCGCGTACCATTTCCCATGACTAAATATTTTCCGTCGTCGGATTGATGATGAAAGCCATATCCGGCGGCTTCCATTTGTTCGCGGCTCATATCGGTTACATAGAAAGTACCGCGCGGCGTTTTGATTGTTTCGCCTGTTTCCAACTCGTCGGGCGTAAGCTGCTTTTGCTCCTGTAAAAACTCCGGCACATTCTTATAGCCGAAGCTGTCTACATAATGGGCGGTGTCCTGTCCGTTCTGATGAAGCACCACCACGTCGGAAACGGAAAGGCTGTGTCCCTTAAAGTCTTTGGGGTGGTCGATATTGAAACGAGTATAAATATCTTCAAGGGAAGTCCCCGGCGTAAGCTCTGCGGAATAGACAAGCTCATAGTTCGCCTTATCAACCACATTTCCCGTCGCCTGCAGGCGGTCGTATGGCTCAAAGCGCAAGTCCCGCGTTTCGTCGCCATGCTTTAGCTGATAAATGGAAAAGGTGCCTTTGTCCTGTTCGGCGGTCTTAGCGGTTTCCTGTGCCTTTGCGTAAAGCTCCTTGACCTGTCCCTCGGTCAGTTCGCCGCTTTTGAGTTGCCCCATAAGCTCGCGGCATTTCTGGGGCGTTCCTGTGAAAAGTACCGCGCCCATTTTTGCCCGCCCGTTTTCCTGCGTTACATAGGCTTGCAGCAGATAGGCGTTCTCTTTCCTGTCGCTGTAAGGATTGCGGCGCACCCGGTAAACTGTTTCCGGGATAAAGGCTGCTTTTTCCTGTGCGGGGGCTTCCGGCTTCGGCTGCTCCGGCGCGGCGTTTTCCTCTTTGTCCGGCTGCTCCTGTCCGGCGGTCTGCTCCTTATCCTGCGCCTTTGAAAGTTCCGCTAATGTTTCGTCAATGGAATTGATAATCTCGGCGGCTGCGCTGCGGATTGTTTCAAGGGAGCTTTTCAGTTCGGAAAGCTCGCGGCCGCTGCTCCACCCGGCGACGTACCCAAAGGAATAGTCCGACGTATCAAGCCCGTAGTGTTGGCAGACGGTATAAGCGACGCTTTCCGCTTCGACTTCGCGGGTACGCCTGTCAATACGGGGCTGCTGTTCGTTCTCCGGCGCGTTCAAATCTATATCGTGCAGCTTTGCGTGTGCGATTTCATGTATCGCCGTTTTCAAGGTTTGAATCTCGCTCATGCCCTCGTCAATGGCAATGCGCTTGTCCTCCAAATGGTAGTAGCCATGAGAGCTACCCGGTATCTGCTCAAAGCCAATAGGAACGGGGGAAGTCTTTTCAAGGGCTGCAAAAAAATCTTTGTAACGCTCCACGTCGCCCGTCAGTTCGTCAACGGCAATATCGGGAAGCTCTTTCCCCTCGGTCTGCGACACGTCAAAGACAGATACTACCTTGTAGGCGGGTATTGTGATTTCTTTTTCCACCGTAACCGGCTTTCCATCTTTTCCAATAATCGGCTGCTGCGTGTGGGGGTCGATTTTCTTCATTTCCTGTTTGACTTTATAAGGCGACGGGGCGATGATTTTAATTCCCTTTTGCCCTTTCATCACGTTTCGCCCAAAGTTATTTTTCCATGCGGAAAAGCCCGCCACAAGGGAAGCGTCCGGCTTCTGCATGGCGATAAGCAGCGTATTGTTAAAGCTGTAATTGTGGAATTTCGACATGACGTGCAGATATTCCCGGTAACGCTCGCTTTCAAAGAGTTCCGTTATCCCCTGTTCCAGACGGTCGGTAATCTCTTTCAATTTTTCTGCGGGCTTTTCGCTTGTCAGCACAATAGGGATAACCGGGCGCGGCTCCTGCGGCTGCGGGAAGCTCATAACGTGGTATTCTCTCGGTATGTCGCTTTCTTTCCCGTTGTACCACTCCGTAAAGGTGTTCTTGTTGTTGTAGATATAGCCCTGTTCGGTAAAGCGTCCCCCGTCATTGATAGCAGCGTCCCGCCCGTAATCCTCATACATGAAATACTTTTTTGCTTCTTCGGGTAGTTCCAATTCGTCCAGTTCGTCGATAAGGTAATAGCCGTAATCTTCTTCGTTCTGTACGGTGGGATAAAGCCAGTAACAGTCAAGGTTTTGTGCAAGGTTGATAAGGTCTTTGATACTTCCGGCGTGTTCCCCAAGAGTTACCGCCGCTGTAAACTTATCCCTGTCCTCGTCGCGCTGCATGGAAAGCAGATTGCCTAAGTAGTTCAGTTCGTCAAGCCCTGCGCTCTGGATAACGGGAAGCGGCACGTCAAAGGGCTGCTGTTCGGTGTTTGCAAAGCCGTTGATGAAAAAATCCTGCGGGTTCTCCGCAGTAATGCCAACGCGCTGCATAGCTTTGTGAAGCTGCTCCTTTGTGGTCGGCATGGAAAGCCACACGCCGCCCGGTTCGCCTGTTTCAAAGCGGGTGCGGCTGTCGATAAGAATGGAAAATTGTTTGCTCATGTATTCGCTCCTTTCTGAAATGGCAGCGTAGACGCTGCGCGTTGGTGGTTACGCTCCTAAATACAACGCGCCGCCTGTTCTGCCAAAGATTTTGAAAAAATTGCAGAGGGTTTGGGAAACTTCCCAACAAGCAAAAATCCCCCGCAATCGTCGGCAGACGAAAACGGGGGATTTACGGAAGTGGGTACCCGCTTCCTATGCTTGCTATTCAAGTTATTTCTTCTTTGGTAGCTCAATCTTATAGTTGACGTACTTCCCGCCCGTATCGGCTAAAACAACCGTTCCGTCGTAGGTTTTGCCTGTTTTGGGAGAGTACAGCCCTTTGACTTTCACTTTGCCGGATTTCAGAAGTGCGGCGGCAATCTTCGGGGAAAAGATTACTTTCCGTTCCTCAAAAAAGCGGTCATTCTTCCACATGACAAAAGCGCAGTCCCGGTCAGAACAGTAGTAGTTTTTCTTGCCTTCATGGACGGGGGAACCGCAGCGGGGGCATTTGCCGATTTCCGGCTTTTCCGTTTTGAAACGCTCCTTGTCGCTGTCGGAACGGAATGGATAGGATTTCACAAGCTCCCGCGCCATAGCTTCAATGCCGGATAAAAATTCGTCGGGGTCGGCTGCTCCCTTTGCAATCTGCGTCAGATTGTTTTCCCATGCTGCGGTCAGCTTCGGGGAAGTGAGATTGTCCGGCAAAATGCACACAAGGTTATTCCCGTCTTTTGTGGGGATAAGCTGCTTTCCCTTGCGCTCCACAAAACCGCTGATCACTAACTTTTCAATGACAGCGGCGCGGGTGGCGGGCGTTCCAAGCCCTTTGCGCTCTGCGTCCGGGTCGGTGTCCTCATTCCCGGCACGTTCCATAGCCGAAAGCAAAGACGCTTCATTGTGGGGCTTCGGGGGCGTTGTGTCGTGTTCCGTTACCTTTGCTGCGGGATTAGAAAAGCTCTGTCCCTCGGCAAGCTCCGGCAGCGTTCCGTCTGCGCTGTCCTCGTCGTCTGCTTCGGGCTTATCTTTAAGCGTCGCCCGGTAGCGGCGTTCAAGGTCTTTCCAACCGCCCGCAAGCACCGTCTTTCCCCTCGCGGTAAAGTCAGCCCCGGCGCAGGAGAAAACCGCCGTAACCGTTTCAAAGCTGTGCGGCGCGGCAGTAGCGAACAAAAGACGCGCCCCCGCAAGGGTAAGGATATTCTTTTCGCTTTCCGGCAGCGCGGCAAGGTCAGTCTTTGCAAGCTCCATAGTAGGAATGATTGCATGGTGGTCTGATACCTTTTTGCTGTTCAGCACCCTTGCAATCTCCGGCGAAAAGCTCATGCCCTCCATAAAGGGCAGCGTCCCGCATAACAGGGCGATAACCTTTGCCGCTGTTTCCTCCATGTCGTCGGTCAGATAGCTGCTGTCCGTCCTCGGATAAGTAAGCAGCTTCTTTTCATACAGGGCTTGCGCCAGGTCAAGGGTCTGCTTCGCGGTGTAACCGTAAATCCGGTTTGCTTCCCGCTGCAAAGAGGTAAGGTCAAAGAGCTTCGGCGGGGCTGCGGTTTTCTTTTCCCTCACAAGAGAAGTGCAGACAGCCCGCGACGCTTCGCAGGCCGCTTTCAGTTCCTTTGCTTCCTCTGCGGCGCAGATCTTCCCGCTTGCGGCTTCTGCGCCGGATAAATCAAGCCGCACATGGTAGTATTTTTCTTTCTTGAATGTGCTGATAGCAGCGTCCCGGTCTACAAGCATTTTTAAGGTCGGTGTCTGGACGCGCCCCACGTTCAAGGTGCGGTTATACAGGCAGGAGAAAAGGCGGGTGGCGTTAATGCCGATAATCCAGTCAGCCTTTGCGCGGCAGAGGGCAGACGCAAAGAGCGCGTCATAGTACCGTCCGTCCTTTAAGTTCTCAAAGCCCGCCTTGATTGCGCTTTCTTCCATTGAGGAAATCCACAAGCGGCGCATAGGCTTCTTGCACCCGGCGACTTCATAGACAAAACGGAAAATGAGTTCTCCCTCGCGCCCCGCGTCGCAGGCGTTGACGACTTCGGAAACGTCGCCCCGGTGCATGAGGTCTTTTAAGGTCGCAAATTGCTTTCCCTTATCTGCGGAAACGACATACTGCCATTCCTGCGGCAAAATCGGTAAGCTGTCATAGCTCCATTTTTTGTACTGCTCCCCATAGGCGGCAGCGTCGGCAAGCTGTACCAAATGCCCGACGCACCATGAAATAAGATAACCGTTTCCCTCGATATATCCGTCCTGCTTCTTCTTTGCCCCAAGCGCAGCGGCGATGGTCTGCGCTACGCTCGGCTTTTCAGCGATAACTAAAATCAATTAAAGTTCCTCCTTTCCGCGTTCCGGCTCCGCGCCCTGTTTCTCCTGTACCTGTTTCAGACAGTAGCCCACACAAGGGGCTTGCCCTTTATAGGGGCAGGAAGCGCAGGCCGGGGATTTGAAAACAGGCGGCGCATTGTCGCACCGCCCGCATGGTCGTTGTATCATCATCTTTTCAAAGGGATTGTCGGTAAACAGGGTCATGCGTCCTCGTCCTCCGTATCATCTTCGGAAGCGTCCCCGTCTGCGTCGTCCGGCTCCGGCTCGTCCTCGTCGTAGTCCTCAAAATCAAAGTCCTCAAGGTCGGTGCCGCCTTTGACGCTCTGCTTCGGTTTCATAAACTTAAAGTAATAGAACGCGCCCCCGCCGCCAAGAAGTGCCACGACAAGGAAAAGCACAAGCCCGCCGGTATTGCTTTTTTCCTGCGGCTGTTCGGTAGGTTCTTCCGGTTCCAGCTCGGCTTCTTTGCCGCTGCAAGCGGTCATGTTGGTAGAGCATACCGGGCAGGACGTATTGATTTTCCCGGTTTCGCATTTTTCCGTACAGGTGCAGACAGCGGGGGTCTGTGCTTCGGTGCTTTCCCCGTCCTCCAGAAGTGTGAAAAGGTCTGCGTCGTCCACTTGATTTAAGAAATGGACGGTGTTTTCGCCCTCGTCGTCCCGGTCAATGAGGATATAAAAATAGTTCCCGGCTTTGGTCGTAACTGTGATAAGCTGCTTATTGCCGCCAAAATCGTCAACAAGGGTCGCGTTCCCCTCCGGCGTAAGGGGTGCGGTTTCTTCGGGTTTCTCATAGATAACGCCGCTGTCGTTGGTCGCGTCAGCGGCGGGCTGCTCCGGCGTTTGTGCAAAAGCAGTAACGGAAAAGCCGCCCATGAGCATAAGGGCGGCGCAAAATGCGGTCAGCGTTCTAAGGATTTTCTTATTCATTCTCGGTGTCCTCCTGTTCTTCGTCATAGTCTGCGGTTTCTTCGGGAACGGCGGCAGCCATGCCGGGAATCCCGCCGCCGGATAACATAGCGTTAAGCTCTGCGGGGGTTAAGCGCATGGAGCGCACAAGCTGTACGATTTCAAGGTTTTCCGCTTCGGTTTTCTGCGCTTCCAGTCCTTTCAGCTTGTTCTGATACTCTGTGATTTTCTCGCGGGTTTTCTGGATTTCCCGGTCGATACGTTCAATCTTACTCATTGCCATAATGTCAATACTCCTTTCATTTTTGCGGTTAGTTCCAGTTCATCAGCCCATACCCTTTGATACAGGCATAGTCTAAGGGATAGCTTTTGATTTTGCAGGCGTCGCCGGAATTGCCCTCGACGGTATAAACGCGGCTTCCGTCTGTGCCGATAACAAGCCCTACATGGTCTGCGCTTCCGTCTAAGTCCCAGTCGAAAAAGATAGCGTCGCCGGGTGCGATATTCTCATAGCCCCGCGCTCCCCATTGCCCGCGTGAGGTAAACCACGGAATACCCTGTGATTGACAGGCGGCAAAGCGCGGCTCGGACAAGCCCATTTGCCCGTAGCACCACGACACAAAGCAGGCGCACCATTCCACGCGGCTGTTAAAGCCGTACCAGCTCCAATAGGGCTGCCCGCCCACGTTGCCGACTTGCCGCTTCGCTATATCTACAATCGCGGTATTGCCGGGGCGCGTTCCGTTTACAAACTGTACGCCGCTTAAATCCTCGGACGCGGAAACGTCGGGGGAACCGCCGCCGAAAATCAAGGGCTTATTGCCGCTTGTTTCCAGATACACGCGATACATTTCAAGCTGTTCTGCGGTCAAAAGCTCCGATACAAAGCTGTTAATCGGTCTGTTTGTCAGCTTGACATTGAGAATGTAATAGTTATAGGGTACTTCAACCTCGTATTCGTAGGTTTCCGTACTCGTTTCCCCGGTTTCCGGGTCGGTAACGGTGCGGGTGCCTGTCCGGGTTTCGGTGCGGTAGCGCACTTCGATTTCTTCCGTCAGCGTCAAGGTGTACTGCTTATCAAAGACGCGGTTTAGCTCTGCCTGTGCGCTCTGGGGCGTGTAGCTCTGTAAAAGGGCGGTAAGGTAGGAAGCCAGTTCATGCGGGTTATGCCCGATATTGTCAAGGTCGTAGCGGTATTCATCATAGCCGGGATTGTCGCGCTCGATATTGTCAATCCGCTGCTGAAGCTCGGTTTCCTTTGCGGCGTAGTTGTTTTCCGTTGCCACAAGGTCGCTGTCCTCCGACGTGTAGGACGTTCCAAGAACGCCGTTCATCATGCCGGAAAACATAGCCCCGCAGGAAGAAAGCCCCGCTGATACCATGATGAATAAGAGCAGCGCGGCAACGGCGATACCAACGCCCGCCGGGTGCCGCCCCACAAAAGCAACCGCTTTCTTTGTTTCCTCGGCGGTTTTCTTCGCTGCCTTGCGGGTATTCTCGGCGGCTTTCTTTGCGGTAGCTGCGCCGCCCGTCTTTGCTGCCTTGGCATACTGCCGCTTGATTTGCTGCTTCTGCATGAAACGGGATAGGGGGTTACTTGTAAGCTGCGGGTTCTCATGCAGCGTCTTGTGGTACAGGTAATTGACGTTTGCTTTCTTCGCTGCTTTTTCAGCCTTTGCCGCCGCCCGGTAGGGTTTCAGCTTGTGGCTGCGGTAGCCCTCCCGGATTTTCCGCGCCCCGTACTTTGCACCTTTCTCCGCTAATTCCTCGGATTTATGCGCTCCCTCCACGCCGGAATTGTCCTTTTCAACGGAATGTATCTTGTTGTGGACGAAAATACCCGCTTCCTGCGCGGGGCGGGATAGCGGGTTAGAGTGGGCTTTACCGCCGTTTATCGGCTTTTCCTGCTCGGTAAAGCGTAAGCGGGTCTTTGCCTTTCCTGTGGCTTCGTCAAAGGTGCGTTCCCCTACAAGTTTCTTTTCTTTGGGGATAGCTGCCTTTGCTGCGTCCAGACGGTCAGCGGCTTTATCCGATTTCCTGATGTACGTTTCAAGCTCCGGCGTGTTTAATTCTTCCTCGGTAAACTGCAAGCGGGAAGATTTCTCTTTTACCGTAGCGTCGCGCTGTGCTTTCTGCGCCGCCTTTTTACTCGCTTTCCGGGTCTGGGCTGCGTCGATACGTTCCATGACGCGCTCGGCGGTGGCGGTGTCCTGCCTGTGGGGAAGCTCCGGCGCAAGAGGAAGCGGGGAAGCGTCGGGAGAAACAGGGGGTAGCTCTGCCGCGTTCTGTGCCGCCGCTTCCTGTGCGGTCTGCGGCATATCCGACGCGGGCTGCTCCTTTGGTTTTGAAAAATCCGCTTCCCGTTCCCGGCGGCTCACACGCTTGGCAGTTTCTTTGGTTTCGTTGACCTCGATAAGCCCGTCGCGGGTCATTTTCTGCGTGATTTTATCACGCGGCTTATACTGTCTTATGGCTTTACACCTCCAATCCGCGCCCTTGCAAGGGCGCAATACTCAATATTCAGTTCGATACCGATATAATGTCGGTCAAGGCTTTTTGCGACTGCCGCCGTTGTGCCGCTGCCTAAAAAGGGGTCTATGGCAACGCCGCCTTTCGGACAGCCCGCCAGTATGCAGGTTTCTGCTAACTTCGGGGGATAGGCGGCGAAATGCCCGCCGCTGTACGGTACCGTATTGATAAGCCACACGTCCCGCTTGTTCCGCATGGTCGGTATGAGGGCTTCGTCATAGTAGCCGCCGCTTCTTGTGCGATTGATACCCTGTACTTTCCCTTGTCCGGGTACTTCATCAGCATACTTGTGTCCTGCGCCCCGCCCGGTGCGGTAACGCGCCGCTGTTGTGGCAGCGACAGGCTCCGCAATGGCGGCAGCGTCATAAAAATATTTCTTTGACTTCGTAAGCAAAAAGATATGTTCATAGCAGCGGCTCGGTCGGTCTTTGCAGCTTTCCGGCATAGGGTTTTCTTTCTGCCAGATAATATCACTCCGTAAATACCACCCGTCAGCGCGTAGGGCAAAGGCTAAAAGCCACGGAATACCGATTAAATCCTTTTGCTTGCAGCCGGGAGCGCGGGCATTTTTCGCAGTCTGCTGTCCGTTTCTGCCTTTCGGGTTCTTCGGGTCGGCATAGTAACCTTTGTTCCCGGTGCCGCAATAGGTGTCTGCGATATTCAGCCAAAAGGTACCGTCGGAACGCAAGACGCGCTTTAGCTCATGGAATACGGCAACAAGCCTTTCTATGTATTCCTCCGGCGTGTCCTCCCGCCCAATTTGTGCGTCAAGCCCGTAGTCCCTAAGTGCATAGTAGGGCGGGCTTGTTACGCAGCAATTCACGCTTTCGTCGGGCAGTTCCCTAAGAGCAAAGAGCGCGTCCCGGTTGATGATAATGTCCGTCTTTAATTCCTCTGTCATGCTTCGCCCACTTCCTCCGGCTTCGTCGTCATTACCCGGTAAAGCTCGGTGTCTTTCGGGAAGCGGTCTACAAAGGGCAGTACCACGTTTCCGTAGAAGATAAGCCCCTCGCCCGCTTCGGTGTGAGTAACGTACTTCATCTGCTGCGGGGAAATGTTAAGCTGCTTTGCAAGGATAGCCCTATCTCCGGCAGCTTGATTGAGCATGAGGACAAAATCAGAGTTTTCAAAGATATTTTCCACTTCGCGGCTGCTAAGTAAGTCGTAGGGTAGGGTAAAGGCGCCTTGCCACCACTGGCGGTAGGTTTCCTACACCCTCCCTCGGAACCGGACTTACTCCTCTCGAAGTATCCGGCTCCCCATTAGTAATTGACGTATTGATTAGTGTCTGTGTATTCTTTCATGGCACTTGCTGCAAACAACAAGCGTTTTTCGCCGCTTCTTTTTCATCACGGTTTCCCAATCAGAATTGCCCAACTTGTTTAAGTTCCGTATAACATGAACCTCATATAAATCGGCTTCTTTACATCCACATAGTTCACATACTCTGGTATTGAGCCGTTGTCTGATAGTGGTTTTCCAGCTAAATTTCTTTCTCTGATAGATAATATCATTCGCTTCGCCACGCTTACAGTCTGCGATTTTAACAGGGCGAACACGTTTTGTTCCTGCTTTAGTTTCATAAGGAACAGACCATGTTTTACCGTCTTTATACTGGCGAATGATTTTGCGGATACTGGTTTTATGCTTGTTGGCAATCGTCTTTAAGCAACTGTACTCCATGAGATAGCAGAAGTAGTCCAGCGTGTGATAATCACAAGCCAGATTGTAATAGTTGCATAATCCTCTTGCTTCGGCATTGTACTGTTCCACAATCTCATAATCCGCAAGGTTGAGAAGTCCGGCTCGGTGTATCGGCTGAAACTCCCCGTTTCTCTCTTGGCGAATGACTTTCTTTGCAAACATGAATTTTTCAATCTTTTCCGTATGGGGAATAGACAAGGCGACTTTCATGTGCAGGGTACGGGATTTTCTCCACGTTCCGTTTTTCATTCTGTGACCTTTGACTTCCTGATTTCTGCGGACGCAAATATCATAGCCAATGAAGCGTACTTTTTCGGAACTGTGCGTTATCAGCGTCTTTTCCTCGCTCAGAGTCAGTTTCAGCTCTGTGCTTAGAAATTCAGCGATTTCAGCTTTCAATTCCTCACATTCCGTTTTTGTGCCGCACACGCCTGCCAGCCAATCGTCCGCATAGCGGACAAAAGTAAACTTCTTGTTGTCGGCAGGTTTGCAGGGCAGATTTCTTATAGCTTTCTTCTGCGCCTTATGCTGGTCGATCAGTTCTTGTCTTTCCGCTTCATCAGCGGTATGGTCAATCCAATAGGACAGTCTTTTTAATTCTTTGCTTGCCGCATGATATTCCGGTGTCTGATATGCAGACCTCGGTTTATCAAAGCGTTCTGCGATTTCCCTAAACTTCTTGTCCATCTCATTCAGATAGATATTTGCAAGTATCGGAGAACAGATACCTCCCTGCGGAGAACCGCTGTAAGTAGCATTGTATTTCCAATTCTCGATATACCCAGCTTTCAAAAACTGACGAATGACGTTCAGAAAATGACTGTCCTTGATTTTCCTGCTCAAAATCTCAATCAGTTTTTCGTGATTGATGTTATCAAAGCAACCTTGTATATCGCCCTCGATAAACCAGACCACACCTGTGAAGTCAGAAGAAATCTGACGGAGTGCGGTATGACAGCTTTTGCCCGGTCTAAAACCGTGGGAATGGCTGTCAAAGACAGGTTCATAGATAGCTTCCAAAATCATTCTGACAACTTCTTGCAGGAGTTTGTCACGGAAAGACGGGATACCCAGCGGGCGGAGTTTTCCATTTTTCTTTGGAATATACTCACGCCTTACAGGGTTAGCCTTGTAGGTTCCGTCCTTTAGTGACTGGATTAACTCTTTTACATAGAAGTCACTGAAACCGTCTGCGGTATCATCGTCGATACCCTGTGTTGTTGCACCTTTGTTTGCATAAAGTTTCTGATAGGCGGCATAGTAAATATCTTCACGAAGCAAATATCTGTAAAGCCTTGTGAATACACCGTCTTTGTGTTCGCTGGAACACTTTTCAATACGCTCTAAAATTTCAGATGTTGGTTTCATTGAGGCTTCTCCTCCCTTTCATTCTTACATTTTAGATGTTACTAACTGGCTCCCTTCGCCATGTAAGGGGCGTTACCCCTCTCGGACTACTATGGAGCCTCCGTTACCATATCCGGCAGATGAGCCGGACTTAGGCAATCCCCAGTTAGCGCTGTGCTTAGGTTAGTGAAGATTGTCGGATATGCTTTCGGTTCGTTATGACGTGTTCTCACGCCTGTTTCATAACGTGTCGGCAGTTGTCCCGCCGTAAAAGATGACGTGACAGCGTTATGACATGGGTTTCAAGACTTTTCCCACACCTGCAAAAAACAGGAACTGGAACCTTACATTCGATAAACCCAATCTTATCCTCATATCTTCTTAATATCAGGAAACAGTCGCACCTAAGTCTTTCGGTGACTATTCCTTTCTCTGCCATGCGATGTTCCCGTAAAGGATTTCTCCTTAGTCGGTAAGGCAGACTATTTCGCACACTGCCGTGTGCGGCAGTACCTTAAGCTGCTTTGCACAGCGCCCTATCTGGGCGCACTTTGACGTTCTGCGTAATGGCTGTGGGTATGCCGCCCCACTTTCTAAAACGTTTCCAAATCTCCACGCTGTAAGCGGCGGTCTGTTCCTCTTTCAGAAGCAAGTGAAATTCGTCCATATAGTAGCGTGTGGATTTCTTCTCTGCCCGGTTGACCGTTACCCTGTTCCATACCTGGTCTTGCACAATGAGCATACCTAACTTTTTAAGCTGCTTTCCAAGCTGTTTAATGTCAAAGCAGACAAGTCGGTTTGAAAGCTCTACATTCGTCCTGTGGTTAAAGACGTTAAGGCTTCCCGATACATAAAGCTCCAACGCCGACGCAATCCGCGCCGCTTCCGGCTCCGGCTGCTTTAGTAGCTCGTTGTAGAGGTCGCCCAAAATCGGCATATTTGCCGGGTCGGGGTTTGCTAAAAACGGGCGGTACACATTTCTTACAGCGCGGTCAATGACCGTCTTATCAATCGGCTGCAAGCCCTCCTTGCCGCCAATGACAAGCTCACACAAGGACAGGATAAAATCAGATTTCAGCGCAAGGGGGCTGTCGTCCTCGCTGTAATTTAAGTTAATGTCCATAGGGTTCACATACTGGGGCTTTCCGTCAATGCCCTTGCCCGTAGGCGACAAACGGATAACTTGACCGTTCAGACGCTGCACAAGGGAGAAATACTCGGCTTCCGGGTCGCAGATGATAATATCGTCGTCCGTAATGAGGAAAGCATTTGTCATTTCCCGTTTCGCTGCAAAGGATTTACCGCTTCCCGGCGTTCCCAAGATAAGCCCATTCGGATTTTTAAGCTGCTTTCGGTCGCAGAGTATCATGTTGTTTGAAAGAGCATTCAGCCCGTAATAGAGGGCTGCGCCCGTCTGGAAAAGCTCCTGCGTGATAAAGGGGATAAAAATAGCGGTGCTGCTTGTCGTCAGTCCTCTTTGAATAGGGATAAGGTTTTCCCCAAGAGGGATAGAGGACATAAGCCCCGCTTCCTGCTGATAGTCAAGGCGCGTCAAAGCGCAGTTATATTTCTGTGCAATGCCCGCCGCCGCGAAAATGTCATTTTCCAGTTTCCGCTTCGTGTCTGCCATGTTGACGACAAGGAACGTGAGTAAGAACATTCTTTCATTCCTGCTCTGTAAGTCCTGCAAGAGATTTTTCGCTTCGCTGCCGAAAGTGGCAAGGTCGGACGGAATTATATCCATGTCGTAGCCGGAACGGACAGCTTTTTTCTGTTCCTCAATCTTCATCTTGTCAAGGTCTGTGATTTTCCGCTTGATAGTCTTGATTGCTTCGGTCTGGTCGATACTGCGGATATGCAGATTGACGATAACGCCCGTTTCCAAGTCCAGAATGTCGGCAAGCATACGGTCATTCAGTTCCGGCGCAAGGATTTCAAGGAAGCTAACCGCGCCTATTTTTCTACCCATGCGGAAATAGCGTCCCTCGCCAAAATGGAAAGAGGACGGGGCGATAAAGTCCTTTGTACTAAGCCCGGACGGGGCAAGCCATGAAAAATCAAAGGAAAACGGCTCGCCCTCCGGGTGGAATACGCCATGCAGCACGTTCAGCCGTTCATAGCCAGTCATAGGTCGGGCAGACGCGCCAAGTACCTTAAAATTGTTCAGCACGTCGGTTTCAATACGGGAAAGGCGGGCTTTTGCCGCCGCCGGATTGTCTGCTTCGATACTGAATGTGATGTACTTGTGCTTCACAAGCCCGTTGTTGCCTTTGGAAAGCTGATTTTTCAGCATATCCGAATACTCGGTGCGGATAGAGTTGAAAGCGTCGTCCTGCGCGGGAATATTGATAGCTTTCTCTGCCTGCTCCCGCTGCGTCCCTTGATTGATGAAAGAAAGCTGCACCGAAACGGAAGCGTCAAAGTAGTTGAGAAAATCGCACCAGTTTTCAAAAATGGCGGTCTTGTCGTCTGCCTGTGCAAGCTGATAGTTAATATCTTCAAAGGCAATGGATTTACTGTATTTCTTTTCTGATACCTTGCATATCCCGTCCGGGTACATGGTAAGATAGGGGATTGTCTGCTGCGCGGTGTGGGCTTTCCCGTCGCCCTTTGCCTGTCTTATAACCTCGGCAATCTGCTTTTTCTCGACGCGGGAGAGCTTGCGGGGCGGGTTAGCCCCGGCGTTTCTTTTTCCCGCTGCCTTTTTTGTAGGTTCCTTTTGCAATCGCTGATACCTCCTTTTCCAATTTTCTCTGCCGTTCCAATACGGCGTATAAATTCTGTGTCTGATAGGGTCGCTCTTTGGGGGCAATGAATTTTGTCTGTATGATGTGCTTTGCCACCACTTCAAGGGGCTGCCCGTGTTTCTCATACATGGCGAACAGGAAACAGGGCAGCATGACCGCAATCATTACCACCGACGCAAGGCTTGTGCCTGCGCTGTCTTTGAGCAAAAAGAAAAGCGGAAGTCCTAAGATAAGGGCAACCGCAAAACAAATGATTTGCCGTTTTGTAAGGTTGAAAGCAACCTTTGTTTTGACTTTGGATAAGTCTTTCGGTACGGGTACATACGCCAAGAAAAAACCTCCTTTCTGCGGGGAAAAGCCCCGCGTGTCTTTTAATGTGCGTTGAATATGGATTTTGCCAGTGCGCCGGATTTGAACAGGGAGAAGCAGAGAATAACGGTGTAAGCTGCAAGGGAGAAAATCGCGCTGTGCAGGTTATCCGCTATAATCATGCTGTTTACCAAAACCGCATAAATGCCGACGCATACCATAATCAGAAAGCCTTGAAAACCGATAGCGAACAGGGCTTTGAGGTAGTTGTTTCCTATCTGCCCCCACTCTCGATTTGTCATTGTTGCAAACGGGATAGGCGATACCGAACAGTAAAGGTAAATTTCTATCATTCTGCCGTAGAGGATAACGGTTATCAGTACGGACATGATTTTCATGCACAAGCTCACAAGGCTTGTTTCCATGACAAGTAAGAGCAGTTCGGGGATTTCCATTGCTTCAAGCCCGTCCTGCATGGAGCCAAGGGCGGCGGCAACGTCTATATTCGTGTTGCCGCCGATTACCCCCGACGCGCCGGAAACAACGTGCTGCGCCATATCGAACACCGCCATAGTAATATCAAAGGTGTGCGTAACAAGATAGACCGCCACAAACGCCTTGAATACCCACTTGAAAAACATGAATGTGTCAATATCGTGCATATTGTTCTTGTCCGTTACCATGCTGATTAGCTCGTAGCATAGGACATAGGTAATGACAAGCCCCGCAATCGGGACAATCACGTTTTCCGATAACGTCCTTATCATGGAAAATACGTTTGCGTTCCACGCTTGCGGGGTCCTGCCTACCTCTGCGGCGATAGTGCCGACTTTTTCGTTTACGTCCCCGAACATAGTTGACAGATTACCGTTTATGGCTCCGATAAGGATTTCCTTTATCCATTCGTTAATCGCGTCAAGTATGCTCTGCATAAGCCTTTACCCGCTTATCTTAACCGAACAGCCCGGAAAGCAGCGGTACAAGGGTCATGCCGATAAGGGCAACGCCGCCGCCCGCCATGAGCTGCTTCATTCCCTGGGATTTCGCACCCGGATTGTCGTTACCATATCCCTCCAGAAGATTGATAACACCCCAAATGCCTAAGCCTGCTCCAAGAGCGATAACAAGGGTCTGCAATACGTTTACTGCGCTGTTGAAAAATGCCATATAATATCCTCACTTTCTGCCGCTTTGCGGCGATAAAAATTGTTTGTTTTTGGTTTTGGGCATGAAAAAAGCCGCCTGTGTTCGGCGGCTGCGTCCCCGCGCTGCTTAAACTGCTGCGGCGCGGCGGTATTCAGTTGTCATTTTTGTAAGGGTTGATACGCTGCGGCTTCCTGCCACGCTCCAAGTAGGGGCGCGTACCATATAGCCCGTGTTTACAGTTCGGATAGATTACCACCTCCTTTACGGTGCTGCGTCCTCCTGTACGTCGATTTCGTAGTAGTCAAATACTTCGTCCTGCTTTACGATAGCGGGGCGGCGTTTGATGTGCTTTTCCATGTCAAAGGCGTTTTTCGGGTCTGCGTCGGACAGGTATTTGTAGTTGGGGTGCTTTGTAATATCGAATTTATCCGAAAAGAACGGGCGTACACCTCTAAGCTGCAAAATACATTTCCCGCCGTCCATGACCGCGATTTCGTCCTGTGTCATAAGCTCTTTCCCTAACTTCTGATAGTTCAGCCCATGCGAAAGCTCCCGCCCTCTGGTTTCGGAAGTGTTGAAGCTGTCAATCGTTTCTTTGCCTAAGATTTCCGATATTTCTTTGAGCGTCGTTTTTTCCTTGCCGCCCAAGAAAAGGGTCGTGTCGCAGTTGCCGACTATGGTATCGGCGTTGTCCTTGTAGATTGCCTTTAGCTGCGACTGTGATTGCAAAATAATAGAAGCCGATATTTCGCGGCTTCGTATGGTCGCTATGAGCTTTTCAAACTTCGGGATTTGACCGATATTCGCAAATTCATCTAACAGGCAGCGCACATGAACAGGCAGCCGCCCGCCGTAAACATCGTCGGCTTTGTCGCATAACAAGTTGAAAAGCTGCGTGTAGAGAATGGAAACAACAAAATTGAAAGTGTCGTCGGTGTCGGAGATGATAACGAACAATGCCGTTTTTCTATCTCCCAAAGTGTCAAGCTCCATTTCGTCGGTTTCCATGAGTTCGCGCAGTTCCCGTATGTCAAAGGGGGCTAACCTTGCGCCGCAGGAAATAAGGATTGACTTTGCCGTTTTGCCTGCCGCAAGTTTGTACTTCTTGTACTGCTTGACCGCAAAATGTTCCGGGTCTTTTTCTTCCAGACGTTCAAACATGAGGTCTACCGGGTTCTTAAAGTCCTCGTCGTCCTCGCGGGCTTCCGACGCATTTATCATTTCAAGCAGCGTCGTAAAGTTCTTTTCCTCGTCGGGGGCTTCGTACCAGATATAGCCGATAAGCGCGGTATAGTAGAGCTTTTCAGCTTTTACCCAAAAATCCTCGCCGGATTTCTCCCCGTCGCCTTTGGTGTTGGCGATAATGGTATTGACTAACTTCAAAATATCCTTTTCGCTCCGCAGATAGGCAAAGGGATTGTATTTCATGGATTTTTTGAAGTTAATCGTATTCAGCACTTTGATTTTGTACCCGCCCCGCTGTAAGAGCTTCCCGCACTCGATTAAGACGGTGCCTTTCGGGTCGGTAACAACATAAGAACTGTGCATTTGCATAAGGTTGGGCTTTACGAAAAAGCGGGTCTTGCCGCTGCCGGAACCGCCGATAACAAGAATGTTTTTGTTTCTTGCATACTTCGGCTGCTTCGGGCGGCTGCTCATCATCAGCCTTTCGGTCTGCGTCAGCAGCACATTATTTTCAAATACAGGGTCGATATACGGCTTTATATCCTCCGCGCCGCCCCAACGTGCAGAACCGTATTCCATGCCTTTTCGGTACTTCTTCGCGTTCTTGCCTTTCATGTAAACGGCAAGCCGGATAATGACCGCCCCCGCAATGCCGATAAGCAGATCGGCGGGGTGCAGGCTCGGCGCGATACTGGAAAAGGCGGCGGTAAAGCTCGTCCCAAGCTGCAAGAGCTTTTCGCTTGCGTCTGCGCCGGGGGCAAGGCGTATTGCTGCGCCTATCTTGTCGAACAGATAGACAAAGAGCAGATAGGGCAGGTTGAGGATAAGTAGCTTTTTGACTTCCTGCTTCATAGCGATACCTCCCTGTCCTTGTTCTTTACTTTGTCCCGCTGCGCGTTCAAGCCCGCCGCCTTTTCTTTCAGAGAGGAAAGCAGCTTGCGGATAGAGGGCTTTTTCTCCTGTGTCAGTTTCTTTGCGGAAAATTCCTTAAAGGCTGCGGTCAGCACGTCAGCGTCGCGCCCCTTGAAAAACACAAGGTAGCGGGGCGGGCTTTCCGTCGTGTCCTTTTTCAGCGCAAAGTCGATACCGTACTTTTTCGCCGTACTCTCAAAGGCTTTGATATTGCCCTCGGTAATCTCAATGTTGGAAACACCCGCGTTCTGCTTCATAAGCTGCTTTAAGGTCAGCTTGCCCTGCGGCGTTTTGTCTTTCTGCTTCTTCATCTGTGCAAGCAGCGTTTTCATAGCCTTTTGAAGCGTCTGCGCGGTCAGCTTCCCGGTCTTGATGTAAAGGGCTATGGTCTTTTCGTTGATTTCATCTTGCATATACCGTCCTCCTTTCGCGGTAGTCTGATAGTGTTAGGGTGGTACGCCGCTGCGGTAGCCGCCCATAGGCTTTAGATACGGACGCGCAAGCCGTTCAAATCCTCGGCGCGGATACCCACAAGGTACCATTCCTGCGCCGCGCTCATTTCAATGCGGGTCGGCTTCCATTTGCCGCCTGTGAATACGTCGAAACACTCTCCGCAATGCAAGCCGCCGTAATAGTCGGCAATGTCAAAGCGAATGTCGTAGCGGTCGGTCTGTTCGTCAAAAATCAAAGCTCCTGTTTTCTGTGCCATGTGGTAATCCTCCTTTAGATTTTGCCTGTCGCCATGTCGTGAGCGACAAGGGCGGTATAGTAGCTGTCAATGGTATTCGGCGCATTGAACAGCACCGCTTTAAGGTACTGTTTGATGTTGCGGATTTTGGTGGTATTCTCTTTCATGCAGTCAAAGACAAATTCAATGTGGCTGCTGTTGAGCTTCATAAACTTTGCCTTGACAAGCTCTGCCGGGTAATCGTCCCCGGCGATACGGATTGTCTTTCTCTTGCTGCATACCGTTTCAAGGATAATCGAAACAATTTCGTCCAGACGGTCTTTGTCTACCTGCCCGTAGCGTACAAAATGGTCGTACTCGATATTGTCCTTGATGATTTCCTCATAAACGCTGTATGCGTCTGTCGCTTCCTTTCGTTTCCGTTCCGGCGGCTCTGCCGCTTCCCCGTCGTAAGGCAAGGGATTTAGGGAATGGATAGGAATGGAATCGGTACTTGATAAATCTATATTTGATTTTTCTTTTTTGGGTAAGTTAGTCTTTTGTATATCTTTATTTAATTGCGTTGGATTTTCCAACGTAGGTTTTTCCTGCGTAGGTTTTTCCAACGTTGGATTATCCAATGTTGGATTTTCCAATGTAGGTAAATCCGATATAGGCGGGGTCTGCGGCTGCTCAAAGATTACATAGTCTGTGCCGCGCAAGCGTCCTTTCTCGTCGCGCTCCCTTGAACGCACGATATACCCGGCGCGTTCCAGTTCCTTAATGGCTTCCCGGATAGCGTCGATTTTCTCCCGGTTGATAAAGGACAGCCCCGCAAGGGTGTAGTCCCAATCCTCCGGCAAGGACAGCATTTGCGATAACAGCCCTTTTGCCTTTAGGGATAGCTCCTTATTGCGTAAGTGGTGGTTGCTCATAACCGTATAGCCCTTGTTGCGCTCCACTCTGAAAACTGCCATAGCTTCATCACTCCTTTGCTGCATACCTGTTACGCAATAGAAACGCGATTTTGAGGGATTAGGTATCAATCCCTTATCCGCTGAAAACCGCGCCCACAAAGCTGCATAAATCAAGGACTTTTTCATGCCTACTGCGTAACAAAGGGCATGAAAAAAGCGGCGTTCCTGTTCTTCCTTGTGGGAAGTGAGAAACGCCGCCTGTGCGGTGCGTTATTCTGTTTCTTCGGCTATGAGGTCTTGTATGACTTCGCCAAAATCTGCCGTAAAGGAAAAAATGAAGTATTCCAAAACGGCGGGGTCTGCGTCCATAGGCTCGGCTTCCTCGGAAAAGGGCAAGCCCATAAGCCCATAGAGCATTTTTATGATTTTGAACAGCTTTCCCCGGTCGGCGGGGGTGTTCATGGTAACAAGTACGTCGGTCAAGCGGTTTACGGTTTCCATGTCGCCGCCTGTCGTTACCCATACCATTTCTGCGAATGGCTGCGTGATTGCTCCGGTTACAAGGTTTACCTTATCCTTGCTGATTTCGCCGGACGGGAGTATAATACCCTTGTCTAAAAGTACATTTTTCATGTCGTCCTCCTATAATCTGTGGTGCCAAAATGGTGCCCGGTCTTACAAAATCATCTTATACGGAGATACGGCAAGATAAATGACGATACGCGGAAAACCTTGATTTTAAGCCATTTTTGCAAGGTTTTATAAACACTTGCGCGGGCTTATAAGAAGATTTCCGTCTATCAAATCAATAAAAAATAGAGTTTTTACTTTTAGATATTGAATATATTTGAAAGCTGTGTTAATATTGTGTTAATACAGATTGTTGACAATCCACAATCTACAATCGTCAATACATATGAAAGGTGAAGAGGAAAAAGAGATGGGAGCACTTATTACACGTACCGAAGGCCTGATATTCGTGATTTTAATCATGGTAGCATTTGCGCTTTGGTTACAGAGATTCAAAGTATTTAAGTCACTGGGGCCGGTTTTGACCGTTGTGGTATTGGGAATCATTCTTTCCAACACCCATGTGGTGCCTATTTCACATGATTTTTACAGCGCGTTGTCTACGTACTGCGTGACGCCCGCCATATCCATCTGTCTGCTCAGCATGAACATGCGTGAGCTGAAGAAGCTGAACAGGGAGCCGGTCATTGCTCTGATATCCGCTATTTTTTCCGTATGTTTTATTGCCATCATACTGGGATTCATTTTTGCCCCAAGGATTACCGAGGGCTGGAAGTGCGCCGGCATGTTTGTAGGCACTTACACAGGCGGAACCCCTAACCTGACAGCCATCGCAACGGGTCTGGACTGTTCACGTGAGACTCTTGCGGCAGCCAACGCAGCCGATTATGTGGTGTCCACCCCATTAATGGTATTTTTGTTTGCTGCTCCGGTCATCCTGAAGGCTTCCAAGCGTTGGAATAAGCTGTGGCCGTATCAGTTTACAAAAGATGAGCTGGACGACGGAGATGACGAGCCACTGATGTCCGATAAGAGATGGTCCATCCGGGATATTGCATGGCTTTTAACCATTGGTTTCGGCGTGTCCTTTGTATGTACTGTGATTGCGCAGTCCATTTTTCCGGATACCTTCTGGAAGGCGGGGCGGCTTCTGATTCTTACCACGGTATCCATCGGGCTGGCACAGTTAAAACCTGTCCAGAAGCTGCGCGGAAATCTTGACCTGGGTCTGTTTATTTCCCTGACCTTCCTTGCAACCATTGGATTTGCGGTGGATTTGCAGCAGTTTATCGGATCCGCGCTCATGATGACCCTGTATGTACTGTTCATGCTGATTGGATGTATCGTACTGCACCTTATTATCTGCCGCATATTTAAGATTAAGTATGAGTATGTGATCCTGTCCATGGTAGGATGTATTGTAGACGGACCAACCTCATCCCTGACCGCGGCAGGTGCGGACTGGAAATCCCTGATTAACGTCGGCTTAATCATGGGAGTAATAGCCGGAGCCTGCGGAAATTATGTGGGCATCTTTGTATCCTATGTGGTAAAGGGTATATGCGGCCTGTAAACATAAGAAAGGCGTAAGCCTAAGACAAACTCCGGCGCTTGTGGTATAAGGTGCCGGAGTTTTGCCATTTTTTCAGCCAACATGTTTACCCTGGGATTTTCTTATGATAATATTATTTTGTGACAGAATACTTGAGAATTGTTGTTGGATTATGAAAAGGAATTGCTTTTATGGGAAAATTAACGTATCAGACACTGCGTGAAAATGTAGTGGACGTCATTCGTATGAAAATTTTAAACCACGAGCTGGTGCCGGGAATGAGAATTATTGAACAGGATATTTCGGACGAACTTGGGGTGAGCCGCGGTCCCATTCGGGAGGCCCTGAGACAGCTGGAACAGGAAGGCCTGGTGGAATATGTGAGAAATGTGGGATGTTCGGTGAGGAATATCACCCTGGAGGACATTTACGAGATTTATCTGCTGAGGGCCACCTATGAGATTTTGGCAGTGAAGCTGTGCAGGGGAGTGTTTTCAGAGGCTGCCTTTGCGGAGATGGATGCGGCATTGGAGTCTATGAGGGATTTAAAGGATACGGATTATAACAAATCCATTGCCTGTGATAACACGCTTCATGAGGCTATCATACGATCCACCGGATTGCCGCGGCTGATAAAGGGATGGACGGACTTAAACTATGGAAACGCCATCAATTATTATGCGGGCAATCCCGACAGCAGGGCCATGATTGACCGCCAGTACCCCATCCACAAGGAGCTGGTGGACGTGTGCCGAACCGGGAATACGGAGGATATATGCAGGGCCATATCAAACCATTATATGAAGACCATCAGACGGCGGCTTAAGGAACAGGGCATGCCGGAGGACCATTTTAAATTCTCCATTGATGTGATAGACGGCTGGGTGTGAGGCCGGGAGCTCGTATCGGACAGCAGCAGAAGATGACCATATCTGCCTTGGAGGGAACGATGGCCTGGCAGACAGGTTCAGAAAGGTTAAAACCTCCAAAGCTTGTGTATCTCTTATGTAGTCCGCCGCTTTGCATACGGTTCCGTACACGAAGCGGCGTTGTAATTTATCCTTTATTTCTCGTTCTGTACAAACTGCTTATCAAACTCCGGATTGAAATAGTAGAAATTCTTTTCATCCAGCTTGTACTTTATCTTTTCCAGCGCCTCCCCGAAACGCTGAAAATGAACGACTTCCCTGGCCCGGAGAAATTTAAGGGGTTCTCTTACCTCCGGGTTTTCAATAATTCGGATCAGGTTGTCATAGGTGGTCCTGGCTTTCTGTTCTGCCGCCAGGTCCTCATGGAGATCTGTTATGGCATCGCCCTTGGACTGGAATTCACAGGCATTAAAGGGAACGCCCGCAGCAGCCGTTGGCCACAGGGCTGTGGTATGGTCGATATAATAAGCGTCAAAGCCCGCTGTCTTGGCCTGTTCCGGTGTCAGATTTTTGGTCAGCTGATAGATAATGGCGCAGATCATTTCCAGATGGGCAAGCTCTTCTGTGCCAATATCTGTCAGCAGTCCGCCCACTTCCTTGCATGGCATGGTGTAACGCTGGGAAAGATAACGCATGGAAGCAGCTAATTCGCCGTCAGGACCGCCGAACTGGCTGATAATCAGGGACGCTGTCTTGGGACAGGTCTGGGTAATTTTTACGGGAAATTGTAACCGTTTTTCATAAGTCCACATGGTTAGACACCTCCTTATTTTAATGTTCCGGGCAGTCCCATGGAAGAGGTCCGTCTGACCAGGTAAAATGCTTCTGGCCGGGGTACTTGGTATGGGATTCGGACTTGTTATTGGTTTCAGGGCAGACACAGTTCAGGGTAAGGGGCTCATATTCCTTGGCAAAGGAATCCAGAAGCTGTTTTCTCTGTGCCATGGCCTGGCTGAACGCGTCCAATGCCTTGTCGTCTGTGGGGTGGGTATCCAGATACAGGTTCAGGTCATTGACAACAAAACTTATCTCATTAATCTGCTGAAGCAGCTGGCAGCGGTCAGGCATTTTTTTCACCTCCTACTATAAAAAACGGCAGATCCAGGCAGGGGAAAATAGTCCCCTGTTTCAGGGCTTTGGATGGCTCATAGGGTGTTTCCCAGGGCTGCATGGGAACAGTGGCAATGGCCAGCTGTACTCCTGGTCCGGGGGCGGGAAGCTCCTTGCCGCACCCGCATTGTGATACAGGAACTTTGGCGTCACAATTGCATAAATTCATATGATTCACTCCTTTCTGTTGATTGGCCTTTTGAAGGCTTCATGATTAGTATGAGCTTGATGCGTTTTTTTAGGTTATTTAAAAACTGTCAGTATATCCAGAAATAGTCGGAGTGTTTATTATGGTATTATTGTTAAGAAAGTCTATTTACATTTTAGCTTCACAAGTTGAAAGTGCGGGTATTAGCAGGCCAATGCTAGAAAATACTTAGAGGTTGGCAAACTGGAGCGTGTGCGAAAGGGCCTCTATACCCAAGCTATCAAAGCGTATCTCAAAGAGCAACCCAAAAGCCGAAAACTTTTGAAATATGGAAAAGCCTTTGGTGTTGAAGATAAAATAAGAACCTGTATGGAGTATTTGCTCTGGAATAGCTACGCTGTGGAAAATAGCTACGCAGATAAACTGACATTTTCAGATGTGTTGGAGACAACGCAGCAGCTTGCTGCTGCTCTTAATCTTGGATAAAAGGAAAATCAGTGCCCGGACTTGCGTCCTGAGCACTGATTTATTTACAGTCTGGCATGATACAGAGTATCATGGCTCAGTGGTTTCCCGCCTTTTGTCAGGCGCGCGGTCAGCCCGTTACCGCTCGGCAGTCTGCGCCGTGCCCCGTATCCGGCACACGGCGCGGCCCTCCTGGGCATCCAGGGTCAGGGTGGCTCCGGACCGGCTTACGTCATGGACCTTTACGATGTCAGCAAGCTCCTGGGATTCACCGGGCAGAATATCCTTTAACACCTCAGGATACCGGGTGAGGAGTTCTGGCCGGTACAGCCTGGTTTTGCTGTTGTCGTTGATTGCGCCGTAATACACATCCGCCTCCACCATGTCCTGGAACATGTGGCTGCCGTAAGATAGATCCGGATGGTAGCCTGCCTTTCCGTAGGCCACCTCACAGATGGCGCTGAACTGGCTGATTTCCGCGTAGACCACAGGTACGCCTAATTCGGGGGATGAGGTTCCGATGCGGCCCGGCACCAGCAGCATCAGCTTCTTATCCGTGTCCTCGAAATGCTGGTTGATGCGGCTGATTAAACGGGCCACATCCGGTTTTTTGGCATATTCGTATTCATAGTATTTCTGAGGATCCACCCACACAATATAGTCGATTGGTTCCTCCTTGGACCGGCGCATGGATGTCCTGCGCACGTCAAAGAGAAATTGGTGGTCCACGCCGTCCGGTATATGTACCTGCTCGGATTTGGCAGTCTGAAGGGGACGGCATTGCAGCAGGTTCAGCCTCCACACGCCTTCCTCAGGATTTGTGACGGCAAACTCCACATCCACCGGGCGTTCATATTCTTTCTCCAGCATCTTCATAAGGGAGCGCATCATTCGTATGAACTCCAGATTGTCCACCAGTCCCTGGCAGTCCGCAAAATAGATGGTTCTGTATATATGGCGTTCGGCCAGCATGTCCTCGGCATCCGTATCCCTGCTGAGGACCATTTTTTTCTGCCATTTGGGTAAGAGGTCCAGTATTTTTTCCAGGGATTTGGTGCAGAGCGACTTGGTGCAAAAGTCCAGGACATCCACCTTGCGCTGGGAGAACTTATGGCGTTCAGCCAGGGTGGTTCTTAAATTGGCCTGAGCCCTGTCGAGACCGATGAGGCGGGGATAATCGCCGGGCGTTCTCTCTACAGCCCTGGTCCCCAACCCCATGACCATGCGCAGCATTCCCGCTTCCGGGTTTAAGTGTTCCATCCATTTATAAGGGTTATAGGAACAGCCCATACCAGCGGCCACCGGCATATAGAGGCCGCCGTACTGCTGTCCGGCCACCTGCTGAATCAGCAGGGCCATCTGCTCATCCACATCTAACAGATGGCGTTTCCTTCGGTATTCAATGGCCTGTTCGTTCATGGTGCTGGCGTATACGCGGCGGATAGCCTCCTCCAGTTCCTCCATCCGTTCTTCTTTGGTGCCCTGGTTCATGCAGAAAATGGATTCGTATTTGCCGGAGAACGCATTGCCGTATCCGTCCTCCATGATGCTGCTGGAGCGGACAATGATGGGGGTGGTCCCGTAGTGGTCCAGCATATCGCTCAGCTCTTCACGGATATCTTCGGGAAGGGAACCGCCACGCAGCCGTTTGGTCAGCTCCTCGGTCTCCTTAAAATGTTCCTTTTCCAGACGGTGCCTGGCCCTTAACTCCGCACAGCGGTTATACACCAGATAACGGTAGAAAACATCCGTGCCGATGAAAAAGGAGTTATGGGGCTCAACATGTCCTGCGTACTCAGGCATGTTGAGCTCAATCAGCTTCCTGGCGACCAACAGGCCGCAGGCCTTGCCGCCAATCACGCCTCCGCCAATCTTGCGCATCCAGACACTGCGGAAATCCTCCTCCGTGAAATGCTTCAGTATGAGCTGCTCCATGTGGCTCTCCGTGGTCATGAGCCGGTTGCAGATACATTTTTTTTCTTCTCTTGTCAGGTTTTCCTTTTTAAGGATTTCTGGCCATCCAACCATTTTTCCTACCCCCTTATGTGTTTGTTATTTAAGCAAAAATAGCACTTATAACACTTATAAGCATATGCTTATACATATTTTTCTGAGTTTTTCTCAATGCCAGGAATGGCCATTTTGATGAATTCAATCATGCTCCGGGTCAGGTATTTATTTTTCTTATAATAAAGATAAACATCTCTTACCGCCTCAGGGTCGTCAATTTTATAATAAATGATATCCGGGTTTTCCGGAAGGCACTTGACCACGGTGTCGCTGACAAATGAAGCGCCCATGCCATACTCTGTCAGGTGATAGGTGGTTAAGAGCTGGTTCAGCTTTAAGGTATAGTTTAGCTGGATTCCCGCCCGGCCCAGTATGGCCTCCACGCGTTCCCTGGTATCATTGTGGGACCGCAGCATTACAAAGGGCTCGTCCTTGAATTTCTTTAAGGATACGGCCGGAAAGGTGTCGTTCTGGTGAAGACAGCGCTTTATGTCGGAAGCCTTAAGCTGGTATTTCACCGCCCGCCGGTTGCTGTCAAAGGAGGAGGGGACAGCCAGCAGCAGACGTTCCTCCATGAAGCGTTCCTTTTCATAGATACCCGCGTCCAGCAGATAGTTGTCAATGATAATGTCCAATTCCCCGGCAAAGAGCTTCTGTTCCAGTAGGGGTGTGTGGCCCTCAAACAGGTTCAGCTTTACGTGCGGGTAGGCCCTGCGGAATTTATCTATGATGGGCGGGAATATGAAGGAGGAGAAGAGATAGGTGCCGCCCACGGACAGGCGGCCGGTTTTCAGCTCCTGGAGATTGCCCACATAGTAGGCGAATTCATTTTCCAGGTCCATGATTTTCTCGGCGGTCTTTATGTACTTTTTGCCGCATTCCGTCAGCTGGATGGGGCTGGTGCTCCGGTCAAAGAGGGGCATGCCTATCTTTGTCTCAATCTTCTTGATCATGGAACTGAGGGCCGGCTGGGATATGTAAAGGTTCTCAGCAGCCTTGGAAAAGCTCTGTTCCTTATAGACTTCATATACGTAATTCATCCCGCTGAACATAGCTGCACCTCCTATAAGTTTTTGATTATAAGTTTTATTCAAATATAAATATTTGTTTTTATTCTAGGATATTTTTATAATAAAGGCAAGAACAAATATATCTGACTAATGTCTGATGCGGAGACCGGGAATGAAACATGTAACGGAATATTCCAAACAGGAACTGAATGATATGTTAAAAGAGCTTACCATACAGTTCCAGGAAGCCAAGAAATTGAATTTGAAACTGAATATGGCCAGGGGAAAGCCCTCAGCAGACCAGTTGGATATGAACATGGGCCTGTTGGAGTTTCCAAAGGGCTTTATGCTGGAGGACGGCACGGATGCGAGGAACTACGGCGTACTGGAAGGGATTCCTGAATGCAGGCGTTTGTTTGGCCAGCTTTTGGGTCTGGATCCGGACCTGATTATAATAGGCGGTAATTCCAGCCTGAACCTGATGTTTGATACGATTTCATTCCACTGTCTTTTCGGAACAGAGGGAGAAAAGCCATGGAGCTTCTATGGATATGAGGGCAGCCCGGTAAAATTTCTCTGTCCGGTTCCGGGATACGACAGGCATTTCCAGATTTGCGGGGAGCTGGGAATCCAGATGATTCCCGTACCCCTTCTGGAGGACGGACCGGATATGGAGATGGTGGAAACCATGGTAAGGGAGGATGCGTCCATCAAAGGAATCTGGTGTGTTCCCCTTCACTCCAATCCTCAGGGCGTGTGCTACAGCGACCGGGTGGTGGACCGCCTGGCGTCCATGGAGACGGCAGCCCCGGATTTCAGAATATTCTGGGACAATGCCTACGGCGTGCACCATATCTACGAGGAAGTGCCTCTTAAGAATATTCTGGAGGCATGTGAGGCTGGCGGCCATCCCAACAGGACTTACTATTTCTTCTCAACCTCCAAGATAACTTTTCCGGGAGCAGGCGTTTCGCTTATTGCATCAGGCCCGGACAACATGAAGGAGCTGAAGGGACATCTGTCCTCACAGACCATCGGACACGATAAGCTGAACCAGTTAAGGCATGTGCAGTATTTTAAAACGCCGGAGAATATCCGCGCCCATATGAAGGCTCTGGCAAAGGTGCTGAGGCCAAAATTCGACATGGTGCTTAAACGTCTGGAGGAAGAACTGGAAGGGAGCGGACTGGCGGTGTGGAGTCATCCAAAGGGAGGCTATTTCATTTCTCTGGATACCCTTGAGGGATGTGCAAAGCGCACCGTAGAGCTGGCTAAGGAGGCGGGTGTCACGCTCACAGGCGCAGGGGCAACCTATCCCTACAAGAAGGATCCGAAGGACAGGAATATACGCATTGCTCCCACCTATCCCACGCCGGAGGAGTTAAAGGCTGCCATGGACATATTCATTCTGTGTGTGAAGATTGCGGGAATCGAGTCAGTGGTGAATCAGGGGAACTAAGTATTGGGAAGTAATGAACAGGCAGCAGTATGGAAGAAAAAGGAGAACAGGTATGGAAAAAGTATATAATCCTTATGACAATGTGTTAAAGATAGTAAAGGAAGCAGCCGATATACTGGGCTATACGGACAGTGACATAGAGGCCATCAAATACCCGGAGAGGGAACTTAAGGTTGCGATCCCGGTACGGATGGACGATGGAACAACCAAGGTATTTGAGGGATACAGGGTACAGCACTCCACATCCCGCGGACCGGCCAAGGGCGGAGTCCGTTTCCATCCGGCAGTCAATCCTGACGAGGTCAGGGCCCTGGCAGCCTGGATGACATTCAAGTGCGCAGTGGTGAACATTCCTTACGGCGGCGGCAAGGGCGGCGTTGTCTGCGACCCCAATGAGCTGTCTGAAAATGAAATCCGGGCAATCACCAGAAGATACACGGCAGCCATTGCTCCCCTTATAGGGCCGGAACAGGATATCCCGGCTCCTGATGTAGGCACTAACGCGGCTGTTATGGGCTGGATGATGGACACCTACAGCATGCTGAAGGGCCACTGTATCCACGGTGTGGTTACAGGCAAGCCCATCTGCCTGGGCGGCGCACTCGGGAGAAATGAGGCCACCGGACGGGGCGTCATGTATACCACGAAAAATATACTGAATAAAATGGGAATCCCGGCGGAGGGAACCACGGTAGCCATTCAGGGAATGGGAAATGTGGGCAGCATCACGGCAAAGCTGCTTTACAGGGAAGGAATGAAAATCATAGCTGTCAGCGATGTATCCGGCGGAATCTATAATCCGGATGGACTTAATGTACCGGCTATCCTGGATTATCTCTCTCTTAACAGGAAGAATCTGTTAAAGGATTATAATGAAGAGGGAATGAGCCGCATTACCAATGAGGAACTGCTGGAGATGGATGCCAGGGTACTGGTGCCGGCAGCCCTTGAAAATCAGATTAACGCTTCCAATGCACATAAAATCCGTGCGGAAGTCATTGTGGAGGCAGCAAACGGCCCGGTTGCCGCAGACGCGGACGGCATACTCCAGGACAGAGGCATTACCGTTGTTCCCGATATTCTGGCCAATGCAGGCGGCGTGGTGGTTTCTTATTTTGAATGGGTTCAGAATATCCAGTCCGTGAGCTGGACCGAGGAAGAAGTCAATGAGAAGCTGAAGAATATAATGGATCCGGCCTTTGAGGCGGTATGGGATATTGCCATGAAACAGAACGCCACATTGCGCACCGGCGCTTACCTGATTGCCGTGAGGCGGGTAGTGGAGGCCAAGGCGGCAAGGGCAATCTGGCCATAAAAAGAATCATAGAAAAAGCAGCATAGAAAATATCAGAAAGCAACAGTTACAGAAAGACCAGGCACTGGGGATGCCTGGTCTTTTACTGTGTATAAAGGGGGATAAAATGTGTGAAAGGGGGAGGGCCCTTTCGGTTTTTGCAACAATTTATTTGCTGTGTTTCTCTTGCTTACAGGACATATTATAATACAGGTATATTGCAAAAACCATTGTCATAAGACAAAGAAATATTGCAATTAGCACAAGCTGTGATAGAATAGGATTAAATGTATCCCCGGCATGTGTCCGCAGAGGACAGGGACGGCTGCGGACAGCCGGTTTTTGAAAGGAGGAGGCCCATGTACCAGGAAGAAAGCTTTAAGACCCAGAAGGTGGTATATGCCCATACGCGCAGCGATGAAGCGGAGATGGAGTATAAGATGCACTGCCATGATGTATACGAGTTTTATTACATGATTTCAGGCAATGTAGAGTATCTGCTGGAGGGCAGGACCTACACACCCAGGCCGGGAAGCCTGATTATCATACCGCCGGGCTGTTTTCACGGGTTAAGGGTACTGGATTCGGATGAATATAACCGGATACGCCTGCACTTCGCCCCCGAACTTCTGGAGGAAGATGAACGGGCGCTGTTGCTGGAGCCCTTTGGGGCCGCATGGTGCTGTTATGAGGAACAGTTCCAGCTGGAGTGGTATTTTCATTCCCTGGAGGAGTGCGGGAATTATGGAAAGGGTTTACAGTATATTGCAATCCGCGCACGGGTCCTGTCTCTTTTGACTAAGATTTTTGCAATATTCAGGGAGGCATCAGGGACTTCCCGCGGAAAGGAAGGACAGGTACAGGAAATCATCCGTTACATCAACCAGAACCTGTCTGCCCCTCTGACACTGGAAGGGCTGGCCCAGACCTTCTATATGAGTAAGAATCATCTGACAGCTGTATTTAAGAGGGCCACGGGAACCACAGTGGCCCGCTACATCCTCTATAAGCGCATGGCAATCGTGAGAAAGGAGCTGGCAATGGGGGTGCCGGCGGCAGAGGCGGCGTCCAGAGCGGGATTTGGAGACTATTCCAGTTTTTTCAGGGCTTACAAAAAAATGTTTGGATGCGCGCCTTCTGATAAGAACGCGCCGGGAATGCCTGAAATGGATAAGGGAAGTACGGTTTAAAAATGCGCGGGGCCCCAAATGTGAGGTTAAAGAATTTACTAAAATAAATTCTTGACAGGAAAAAAGTACCATGATATTATCAATTAAACCTATAGAAATAGTAGGAATAAAAAGACGGAGGACAATATCATGGGAGAGAAGCGTAAGAGAGCAGACAGACATTTTAAATTTGAGACAACCCAGCTTCACGGAGGTCAGGAGCATCCGGATTCTACGACTGGGGCAAGGGCGGTACCGATTTACCAGACATCATCGTATGTATTTGACAACTGTAACCATGCGGCGGCGCGGTTCAATCTCAGTGATCCGGGGAATATATACAGCCGTCTTACAAATCCTACTTTGGATGTATTTGAGCAGAGAATGGCTCGGCTGGAAGGCGGCGTGGCGGCACTGGCCACGGCTTCCGGGGCAGCGGCCCTGTCCTATACATTCCAGAACCTGACACGGGCAGGGGATCATATTGTGTCCTCCGGTCATATTTACGGAGGCACCTATAATTACCTGGCCCACACCTTTCCTGAATATGGGGTGGAGACTACCTTTGTGGACCCGTCCGATTTAGAGGCGGTAGAGGCGGCGATCCGGGATAATACAAAGGCTGTCTTTATAGAGACTCTGGGAAATCCAAATTCCGATATCGCTGATATAGAAAAAATCGCATCCATTGCGCACCGGCATCAGATTCCCCTGATCATAGATAATACCTTTGCCACGCCATACCTTGTCCGTCCAATTGAGTACGGCGCCGATATCGTGGTACACTCAGCCACAAAGTTCATCGGCGGTCATGGAACCACGGTGGGCGGGGTGATTGTGGACGGCGGAAGATTTGACTGGGCTGCCTCCGGCAAGTTTCCCGGACTTACAGAGCCAAACGCCAGCTATCACGGCATCCGTTTTGCCCAGGACGTGGGAGCGGCTGCCTTTGTCACCCGGATAAGGGCCATTCTCCTAAGGGATACAGGGGCTACTCTGTCACCCTTCCACGGATTTCTGTTTCTGCAGGGGCTGGAGACACTGTCTCTGAGGGTGGAACGCCATGTGGAAAATGCGCTTAAGGTGGTGGAATACCTGAAGGCCCATCCCCAGGTGGAAGAGGTTCATCATCCCAGTGTGAGCCAGGATCCGATCCAGCAGCAGCTTTACAAAAAGTATTTCCCCAGGGGAGGCGGATCTATCTTTACATTTGAAATAAGAGGCGGGGCTGAGAAGGCCAGGGAGTTCATCGACAATCTGGAACTGTTCTCCCTTCTTGCCAATGTGGCGGATGTAAAGTCACTGGTGATCCATCCGGCCTCCACCACCCATTCCCAGATGAATGAGAAGGAGCTTCTGGAGCAGGGAATCCGTCCCGGAACCATCCGCCTGTCCATCGGAACCGAGCATATCGACGACATATTGGAGGATCTGGAGGAAGCTTTCCGGTCTGTTTTATAGATATGAGAGGTCTCAGGGATATATAATTTTTATAGTCTATACAGCCTGAAAAGCCAATCCGTGACTGCAAACAGCCATGGCCTGGCTTTTGGGCCTTAAGGAGGAACTGGAGCCGGAGGCATGTTTTGAATTCTGATACAGAAGAATTCAGGCATCCAATGTTACCGGGATGAAAATATAAGGATTCTATTTACTGTATCGGCTCTGCCCTGGCCCCTCATCCCTTCCCGCTTATGGTCAGGGATTTCCAGTCTGTTGTGGGATATGAGGCAAGGAAGCAGTTTCTTGAGATGACAGGCATGATGCCGGACGAGGTCTGCGCCTGCGTGGGCGGAGGCAGTAACTCCATCGGTATGTTTATACCCTTTCTGGATGATCCGGTGGACATCACAGGGGTGGAGCACTATGGTTATGGAGATCAGTTTATGGATTAATATGACGGGGAGGCCCCAGGGGCCTCCCTTTTTATGGCCGGAAACAGCTTTAGGCAGCTATTTTTTACAGCCTCTTCGCAATAGCCTTAATAAAGTCTCCGCTGTTAAGTACCACTGGGTTTGGAATGGTGGTAATCAGAGCCAGATCTTTTGTCATCTCACCGCCCTCAATGGTGTCGATGGTGGCCTTTTCCAGCTTATCCGCAAATTCCATCAGCTCTTTGTTGCCATCCAGCTCGCCGCGTTTGCGCAGTGCTCCGGTCCAGGCAAAGATGGTTGCCACGGAGTTGGTAGAGGTCTCCTCTCCCTTTAAGTGCTTGTAGTAATGGCGCTGTACGGTTCCGTGGGCAGCCTCGTATTCATAGTTGCCGTCCGGGGATACCAGGACAGAAGTCATCATGGCCAGGGAGCCGAAGGCAGAGGATATCATGTCGCTCATGACATCGCCGTCGTAGTTCTTGCAGGCCCAGATATAGCCGCCCTCGGATTTCATGACGCGGGCCACGGCGTCGTCAATCAGGGTGTAGAAATAGGTGATGCCGGCAGCTTCAAATTTTTCTGCATACTCACTGTCGAAAATCTCCTGGAAGATATCCTTGAAGGTATGGTCATACTTCTTGGAGATGGTATCCTTGGTGGCAAACCAGAGTTCCTGCTTTGTATCCAGGGCATAGTTGAAGCAGCTTCTGGCAAAGCTTTCAATGGATTTATTGATATTGTGCATGCCCTGTACGATGCCCGGGCAGGTGAAGTCGTGAACCAGCTCCCGGCTCTCGGAACCATCCCCGGCAGTGTAAACCAGTTCCACCTTTCCCGGACCAGGTATCTTCATCTCAGAACCCTTGTAAACATCGCCGTAAGCATGTCTGGCAATGGTGATGGGCTTTTTCCAGTTCTTAACACATGGATCGATTCCCTTTACCACAATAGGTGCACGGAACACGGTTCCGTCCAGGATGGCACGTATGGTTCCGTTGGGACTCTTCCACATTTCCTTCAGGTGGTATTCCTCCACGCGGGCAGCGTTGGGGGTGATGGTGGCACATTTAACAGCCACGCCGTACTTTTTGGTGGCATTGGCGGAATCAATGGTTACCTGGTCGTTAGTCTCGTCCCTGTATTCCAGTCCAAGGTCATAGTACTCTGTCTTTAAATCTATGTATGGCAGCAGCAGGTCGTCTTTGATCATCTGCCAGAGAATTCTAGTCATCTCATCGCCGTCCATCTCAACAATCGGGGTGGTCATCTTAATCTTGTCCATACTGTATCCTCCTGAATTTTCGCATTATTTTATAGTATACGACGAATTGGAGTTTCACACAAGAGTTTAACAGGGCTGTTTCTGCCAAAAAATACGCTGTCAGTATGAAAAAGAGCAAAACAAGCATAAAAAAGAGCAAAAGCGGATTCGGACATCAATGCTATAGTTATGTCAGAGACAGGCAGAACTGTATGAAACAATACGAAAGGGAGAGATACATATGGGGGCAATCCAATTAAAAAATGTTAGGAAGAAGTTTGGGAATGATATTGTGATTGATAATCTTAACCTGGAAATCGAGGATGGTTCGTTCACTGTTCTGGTAGGGCCGTCAGGATGCGGTAAATCCACAACCCTCCGCATGATTACCGGCCTGGATGAACCGACCTCAGGGGATATACTGATTGACGGACATAAAATCAATGACCTTACTCCGGGAAAGAGGGACATAGCTATGGTATTCCAGAACTATGCATTGTATCCCACTATGACAGTCAGGGAAAATATTGAATTTGGTCTGGAAAATAAAAAGGTTCCAAAGGAAGAACGGCAGCGCCGTATAAAAGATATATGTGAAATTGTAGGACTGACCGAATATCTGGACAGAAAGCCGTCCACCTTATCCGGTGGTCAGAGACAGAGGGTGGCTCTTGCCAGGGCCATGGTTAAACAGCCCAAAGTATTTCTCATGGATGAGCCGCTGTCAAATCTGGATGCAAAGCTCAGGGGACAGATGAGAGTGGAATTAATCAGCCTTCATAAAAAGCTGGGGACCACCTTTGTCTATGTAACACACGATCAGGTGGAAGCCATGTCAATGGCGGACGATATTGTATTGATGAAGGATGGGTACATTGTCCAGCAGTCCAATCCACGCCAACTGTATCAGAACCCTAACTGCATCTATGCTGCCCAGTTTATCGGCACCCCCCAAATGAATATTATAAATAATGTGCTTCCCAATGGCATGCAGCTTGGATTCCGGCCTGAAAAAGTTTATTTGCAGAGGGTGGAGGAAGACTATGTTTCCATACAGGCAGAGGTCGTGACAAAGGAAATGCTGGGTTCCGAGACTATATACTCCCTTAGCAGTGTATATGGTACGCTGATGGTAAAATCCGAGCATGAGGTAGAGAATGACTGTCTCCTGGACCTGTCCATTCCCTTTTCAGCCATGTATCTTTTTAACAGGGAAGGAAAAAGAGCAGACCTGGGTCAGCCGGAACGTCATATCCATGGTGTCTGTATCCATTGTATTTTTATGGCTTATGGACCCGGATACCGGATTTCTGAACATGATTATCACGAAGCTGGAATTTCCAAAGTTCCCATTTCTGTCCAGTCCGTCCACATCCATGTTCTCGCTGGTACTGGTCATGGTGTGGAAAAGTGTGGGATATTATGTACTGTTAATCATGGCTGCCCTGCAGACAGTACCGTCCAGTATCTATGAAGCGGCAGAGCTGGATGACACGCCTAAAATCCGTACCTTTTTCAAAATTACTCTGCCTATGATTTCACCTACCATCCTGTTCACATCTGTGGTGGCGTCCATTGCCTCCTTTAAGATATTTGACTCTGTCAATGTCATGACACAGGGCGGTCCGGTGGATTCCACAAATACGTTGGTCTACTATATCTATTCCTTTGCCTTCCGATATGGAAAACCGGGAATGGCCTGCGCAGCAGGCGTGGTACTGCAGTACATGTTTTCCATGGGATAAGAGAAGTGCGGCCTGTCCATAGTGGAGTCTGTTTGGGCTGGCAATATAGACAGCGTCCAGGTCATCAGCACAGGCAAAGGCTTTCAGGTCTGTGTAGGTTGTTTTAACTCCATATTTTGCCGCGAAGCTGCTGGCTGTCTCCTGATTTCTGGAATAGACGGCTGCATAGTAAAGGCTGGGATTTTCCATTGCGGCTTCCTGGAAATGGTCCACGATAAAGTTAGTTCCTATGGTTCCATAGCGTATCATTGGCAGATTTTCCTTTCTGTATGGCTCAGTGTTCTGTACTATTTTATCACAAACAGAGCCATAAACACAGGTTTTCATACGAAATTAAGGAGGCAAATAAGCTGCACAAATAAGCAGCCAATAAGGGGAAAATAAGCGGAAAATAAGGAGGGAGCCGCATTCATTTATGCGGCTCCCTCATGATTGCTGATTAACCTCTCCGGTCTTCTACCAAAAGTGTCTGTATGGTATCCGCGGAAGGGTTCCAGTTTAATACATACAGGGTATAAATCCGGGATGGATTCAAGGTTATTGGCGTGGTAACAAGGGTGTTATCCGGTCGGGCGGAACGGGCGACACGCAGGGTATAGTTACCGGAGCTGAGCCGGCTGAAGCTGGCTGCATCGGCAAAGTTTACAGAGTTAAAATAGATATTGCCAAGGGAGGCATTGACAGGTCCGCTGTAATAGGCTAAATTGCAGACTCGGAAGCAGGATGAGGTCCAGTCCGTGGGGCATGCCGTATCATGGATAGAAACCAGGTCCAGGCCCGTGGAAGAGTTGACAATGGCGATGGTGGCCATTCCGTCACCTACATACATGGATTTGCGGAGATATACGTAACCATTTGAGCCCATGATGGAGAATGTATGATAGCCCTGGGATAGCTGGCGGTACTGGGTCACTTCAGAGAAATCCAGTCCGGAAAACACAGCCCTGTTATCTATATACACGGTAAATGGGTTATATCCGGTAGCTGCATTTAACAGACGAATTCCGCCGCGAATCCACTGGTTATTGTTGCAGAACACGCAGGGGATGGGATAATATGACGGGTAATTGGGGCGTACAGGATAATCCGGACGCACAGGGTAGTCCGGACGTACAGGGTAGTCTGGGTAGTAAGGGGGCATGACAGAAAAATCAGGGTCGATTTCCTCGTCGGGAGATGGTATTACGACGTCAGTATCAGGATATGTGAAACCTGGATCAACCGGGTCTTCTACCTGGGTCATCCTGAGTGATGGTACAGAGTAGGGCTTATTGTTATTCATATACAATGGTCCTCGGTTTGTGCTTTTATGATAATATATGTCTGGTATGCCGAAGGTGTACGGTGAAAAACAAAAAAAGCCGAAAACCAGGTGAAATCGAGGGCACTGAAAAACTCCCGTTTTTTTGTGGGAGTTTTTCTTTCATCTATAATATAGTGTCAGAGATTATGATTCACTAAAAAATATGGGCTGTTTTATCATCCGGCCAGTGCAATCAACTTCGTTATTCTCTTAATATTTGCTACGAATGCCGTAAAATTCATTTGCAATTCCATAGCAAACAATCCCACTGAATCTGCTCTGCCTAATCCGTGGGCTTCCTTTAATTCCCCATTCTTTTCTTCAATCATTGCCAGATGGTTCTTGTACCCATAAAATGTACTCGAGGGTGTCTTGTGCCCAAACCGGGCATCTTCGTCATCTTTTGACCTGATTTCCCGGATCTTATCCGTATCTAATAATCCCCGTATCCTTTCCGCCAGGTCCTGTATTTTTTTGTCCCCGCAGGCGGCAATCCCTTCCTCCAGGACGGAAAGCAATTCCTTCGTATAGGCAATTTCCTCATCCAGGCCCGCTTCCAGGGATGGCTTCTCCGGAAAGATAAGTGCTGAAACTGATCGTGCAAAGAATCTTACGGAAAGGGATACGCCGCAGCGCTCTCCGGGCAAGCTCCCCTGTTTTTTAATCCTGTTCAACTTTGTACCTCCTAATTATTGTGATTTTTTCTGTGCTGCTGACAATAATCGGAGTCTGTGCCAGCGGCTCCGTGGCCTTACTCGTCCTGATTTTGGTCTGGAACTACATTAAACTGTTTTTTGAGGCTGCCGAACGGTACGTGCTTCTTGGTGTGCTGGTCTATACCGCGCCGATGGCATTTGCTACCGGCGCCTCTCAAAGTACCGCTAACATTTTCAAATCCTGGTGCCGTATGTTCGGAGGCCAGGTATTCCTGCTGGTGTTGAATGCCTGGTGCCTTCGTCTTTTCACCAGCATGGTTGGCAATTTTATCGCCAATCCACTGTCATTATAGGAGGTCACAATGAAATTATGGAAAAATACACTGACTGTCCCATTTCTGGCAGCCACTTTACTCTTATTACAGGCGGTACCCTCTATGGCCGCCGTTACAGAAGCCGACGTCCAGGCTGTCGGGAAAGAAACCGCAGCCGGAAATGTCCTGATCTGGTTTCTGTGTGCAGTAGCCTTTTTGAAAATCAGCCAGAAGATTGACAGCTTCATGAGCAGCTTAGGAATCAATGTTGGCCATACCGGTGGCAGTATGATGGCTGAACTTATGATTGCAGCAAAGGGAGTGACAACCGCGAAGAATGTAGCCGGTGGCGGCATGTTCCGTGGCGGTTCCTTTCGAGGCGGTTCCAGTTCCAAGCATATGAGCAGCGCTTCCTTTATGTCTGGTATGTCTGGGGGGCTGGTTGGCGCAGTAAGCCGATAGTTCACGAACGGAGCTGTTCAAAGCGCAACCGGACAAGGAGGAAATCCCATCAGCCGAAAGATGTTTGAATCCTCAGTACAAAAAGGAGGTTCATTTGCCAATGACGTCACCGGGGCGGTTGCCAAAGGTAATATCAACTATACCGGCACCATGTCCGGTCCACAGGCAGCGCAGGCCCTGACTTCCTACCTCGGCCAGACTGGAGTTGCAGACGCATCGGCCTATAAAGATGTGGAAAACGGCGTCAGACAAATCGAGATACCTGCTCCACCGGATTTGGAGGAGGTGCGGGCCTTCTGGAAACAGTTTAAGGCACTCGACCCGCCACCCCAATCCACTGACATATCAGATGGCCTTAAACCTACCGGATGATTTATACCGCCATTTTCTGGCTCATATGATTCTGGAAGATGAAGAAGTTTACCGTCTTGTGGAAAAAGGGCTGGTAACAGAAAACGAATATCTGGATATCCGGCTATGGTATCACAACGGACCTTTCCGGGATCACTGGCTGGGACCGCTTGGAGTGGATGGCACAGGCTACCTATATGGGTTAACGCGACTTTACAGAAAGCCAAATACTTATGAAATGCACTTTTATGTTATGGATGACTATTACCGCCGTATGAACCACCTGCCGGAATAAATATCACAGCTTCATGTATAAATCCTGTCAATCTGCATAAACTAAATCTTAGTATCTTTTTTACAATCGTACTTCAATAATGATATAATCGAAGTGCGATTGTAAATCGAGTTGGAGGTGATGTATATGGATGGTGTTTGGAAACAGATTGGAGCTATTGCAGATGAAAACAGCGGTATCATAACAACTGCTCAGGTTGAAGCTGCCGGGATCAGCCGTACTGCCCTGAAGCGCTATGTTGATGAAAAGCAGCTTATACGGGTCTGTAAAGGACTGTATGTATTGGAAAAAGGGATGGTGGATGAATATGCGCTGCTGCAGGCCCGGAGCGGAAAAGTCCTGTATTCTTATGGAACAGCGCTTTTTCTGTGGGGCCTGTCTGACAGGGTGCCGCACACGATTGATTTAACCGTGCCGCACGGTACAAATGTAAGCAAAATCAAACGGGATAATCC
>OWIH01000112.1_pt1 | contig 46398 bp, 56 predicted proteins | sample 1732891 | NCBI WGS metagenome assembly OWIH01 (sample SAMN05065765, study PRJEB22554) | human gut metagenome | biome: ENVO:2100002; feature: ENVO:00000062; material: ENVO:00002003 | host: Homo sapiens | place: USA
GCACACCCATTTAAGTGGACATATGCCGGGATACCATTAGTAATTTAATCACTGATATTTAAGCAATGCTGTACTAGGGATAGAATCAGCAATTCATAATATTTTTGTAAGGGTGAAAATATCCTTGACAAATCTCTTCTCAGAAGCGAATCCTTGAAACCTACGCACGGGAACACGGCATTATGAATTACCGTTTTTTCGTGGACGACGGTTGGAGCGGGGCGAATTTTGAAAGACCGAGTTTTAAGGAAATGATAGAGGGCGTGGAAAATGGCGAGATAAAGACCATTATCACAAAAGAACTCTCCCGTTTAGGCAGGAACTATCTGCAAGTCGGCATGTATACGGAACTACACTGGACAAGGGCATAAAAAGATAATAGTCTGACGGTATGCCCGGTCGTCAGATTTTCCACTCAATTTGCAGTTTTTCGCTGGTGGCGCGAATGACGGTAATCATCAAATCCACCACCTGCTGCTTGTCCTCAAAACTGACATTCTCCCAATCGTCCAGGTAGTTGGAAATCGTGTCAATCTGCTCCGGGGACACGGCCTCGGCGGTCAGCTTGGCAATGTCGCTGGCAAGGGCCTGACGGCGGCTGTCCAATTCCTCAATCTTGGCATTGGCATAGGAGATCAGCACCGGGGTCGCGCCTGTCAGCGTGTCCAACAGCTTTTCAATCTCGCTCTCCACCTGGGCCAACTCCACTTGCTTCGCCGTCAGCTTCGGGCTGGCGGCTCTTTTCTTTTTGCGGCCCGTCAGCGTCTTGTAGTCCTCCAGCTTCTTCACCATCTGCTGGTAAACTAACGCCTCTAAATCGCGGAGACGGATTGTACCGCAGCCGGAACAAAACTTGCTGTCAGCGTGTTTCGTACAGCGCAGATAGAGATACCCGCAGGAGTGGGCCGACATCAGAGCGTAACCGCATTTGCCGCACTTGATTTTCCCCGCCATCCAAGTATTGCGAGCTTTCCTCGCGGGCTGGTAGCTTTGGCTTGCCATGATTTTCTTTCGCACCCGAAGCCACAACTCGGATGGGATGAAGCCCTCGCTGGGGGCCAGCACCAATATCTGGCCTTGCAGACATTTTTGCTTATCCTTGGTGTTGCCCTTACTGCGATAGTAGTAACAGCCGTTTGTCCCCACGAAATCAGCGGCATCACTGTAAATCTCCGTCCCCTGACTTTTGAAAAACTCGTAAATGTCCAGGTCAGCCATTGCGTAAATGGGATTGCGGAGTATCAGGCTGATAGTTGACCTGGAAAACGGTTTGCCATAGAACGACCTGACACCTTGGGCGGTAAGCTGGGTGGCTATGTCGTGGAGCGAAATGCGGGGGTCAATATACATCTCGTACATCTTCCGCACGAATGCCGCCTCTGTCGGCTCAATCACCAGCTTCTTTGTATGGATGCCGTCAATAATGATAGGCTCCGTCCGAAATCCATAGGGCGCTCTCCCACCCATTTTGAAACCGCGCTGACACCGGGCGTACCATGCGTCCTGCACCCGCTTCTGGATGGTTTCTCTCTCCAACTGCGCGAACACAATGCAGATGTTCAGCATCGCCCGGCCCATGGGCGTGGACGTGTCGAACTTCTCCGTGGAAGAAATAAATTCCACATTGTACTCCTGGAACAGCGCCATCATGTTTGCGAAGTCCAGAATGGAACGGCTGATGCGGTCGAGTTTGTAAACGACTACCCTGGCGATCAGCCCGCGCTTGATGTCCTCCACCAGCATTTGAAACTGGGGCCTGTCCGTATTCTTACCGCTGTAACCCTTGTCTTGATATTCCTTGCAACTCCCGCCTCTCAATTCGTATTTGCAAAACTCAATCTGACTTTCGATAGAAATACTATCCTTCTTGTCGATGGACTGTCTTGCATAAATCGCGTCAATTCGATTGTTCATTTTGCGCTCCCTTTCTGAAAAGAAACGGAGCTGCTGACGCTATGATTATACCATCAGCAGCCCCGCAAAGCAACGGCGCGGCGAAAATTCAGGTAGCCGGTTCCTCCGCCTGCCGGTGGCTGGCGTACTTACGGAACACCTCGTAGAGCCGCTGCTCCAACTCCCGGCGCTTCACCGCCTCCTGCTCCGGGGTGAGGATGGGCGTGAGGTTTTCCAGAGGGATTTCCCGGCCCTGGAAATTGACAATCTCGGTCTGCGTCTTGTAGCTGATATGTTCCATAGGCAACTCCTTGTTTTGAAAATTTTCATGGTGGACATTTGTCCAAAAAGTGGGCGCTATTTACTCCCACTTGTTCTATTTATACTTGTTATTGTTCTTATAGTTCTTATTAGGGGCCAGCTTTTTTGCCTGCGACAGCTGGGTTTCTGCCCTATTACAAGAACAGTTTTCCGGCCATGGTGAAGGACAAGTTTTTATCCATCAGGGGTGGCTAAATTTTTGTCCATCAGGTAGTTTTACATAGATATGATTGGGCTTGGAGAACTGCTGCCGTCTGCGCTCGATCAGCCCCACCGTCTCTAATTCCGCCAATACGTTCTTGGCGGTAGTCATGCTCTTGCCGAGCATTTCAGCTATCTTCTCAATCGGGAAGATGATATAAACTCTCCCGGCCTTGTCCGTCCAGCCGTTGAGCTGGGACAGCCGCGCCCTGTCAAGTAGGAGGGCATAGGTCAGCTTGGCGGTAAGGGTCAAGTCCATGTCCATCAAGAACCAGGGGAAAAAGAAATAGGGCGGCAAATCGGTATCTATCGCCATATAGTCAGTCATGGTGTGGCCTCCTTGGTTTGGGCTGTCCAGACCGCCGTTGTGGGCCATTAGAGCCCCGTTTTCGGGGGTGGAAAGGAAATGTATCAGGCCCCCTTTGAGGGCGGTCTTGAAAGCCTTGATATTACTGCGTTTTCAGAGGGTACTTTTTCTACACATCAGCTCGATTTTTCTTTGCCCAGGCCCGCTTGCTCCGTTTGGCACGTTCTGCGGCACAGGCGGAGCAGTAAAGGGTGTTGTGCCTGGGCGGGGCAAATGGCCTCCCACACTCCCGGCAGCGCCGCCGTCTGACAGCGGGCGGAGGGAACAGCGCGGCGCACAGGCCAGCGTCCAGGGGAAGGACAGCTGCGCGGAACCATTTGCAGATTAGGGAGTAGGTGATGCTCTGCGGACAGATACATTCCTCGCCATCGTCCAGAAGCAGACAGTTCCCGCAATCGTAGTTGCAGCACTCCCGCACCAGTCTCCGGGCTGTGCGGTACTGCTGGTAGGTCATGTGGGGGATTTCGGATACCGCCATCTCACATGTTCCCCCGGCAAAATCCTAAAAACGTCAGATTTGCGTTTTTAGCATGAGTGCCAATCTGGCGTTGACGATACCTGACCCGCAGGAAAGGAACAGACGCAAAGCGGGTGTTCCTTTCCTGCGGGTGTGCAAGGGGTTTGGGGAGTGCAGCTCCCCATCGCGTCCGTAGGACGCAACGCCCAACTCCTGGGGTCCCCACAAAGTCGCAGACTTTGTGGGGAAAGGAGGAGCAAGGGAGCGAGCGCAGTTTTCGTCGCAGGCGGAAACGGAGTTGAGCGAACTTTGCGACGACGCGCGCACGACACCGGAACGGTGTATAAGTGCGCTGTTGGAAACAGACGGGGTTTCCGGCATGAAAAGTGGTGTTCATTGTGACCTCCTTGGCATAGGAGGGACAAGCCGCCGGAGCAGCTTGTCCCTCTCGGTGATAGGGCGGTTGCCCCTCACCTGGTAGCCATCATGCCGGGGTGATCGTCAGGGCGGTCAGCGGAAAAATTTGAAAAACTTTTTCCGAACGCCCTCAATGCTGTCATGGACTGCGGCCTTGGAGCAGCCGCACATCCGCCCGATTTCCGCATAACTGTAATCGTACAGCGCATAGAGCAAAAACCGCTCCCGCTGGGTGGGCGTGCAGAGGGCCAGCACTGCCAGAATTTCATCCAGCGTTTCCTGCTGGCAGACCAATTCCTCCGGGGTGGCGCAGTAGGGCGGAACACCCTGAGCGGCGATTATGTACTCGTCACATTCACGCCCGTCCCAATGCCGCCTCTGTTCCCGGTCAAGGCTTCGCTCGGTACGCTTGGCCAGTTCCCAGAACTCATCCAGGGTGGCGGCATCCTCATAGGTCAGCTTGCGACTGTATCTCTTGATGGTAATCTCCATCTTGTTGTCCTCCTGTTCAGATTTGGGGCAAGCGAAATCTGAACAGGAGAGGCGGACCACGACAGCGGGGCCGGATGGAGCGGCCCGCAGAAAAAGCAAAAGCGCCCGAACAGCACAAGGCCATTCGGGCGCTGGGGGTGACAGTATGAGCCGACAGAAAACGACTGTTTTTGCAGTCTGGGGCAGTATTCACCGCCAATGGGATTAGGCTTTTTTTGATAAGTTTATATCTATCTGTAATTGCATGGCGGCATCCTCCTATTGCCGCCAAAATGCAAAAAAGCGGCGGCTCTGATTTCTCAAAGCCGCTGCTCCGGGCGTGACAATGCTCCTGCTTGTACGACGGCTTTTTTCTTTTGCCGTCGTTCGGCAGTTTTACACATTGCTGCTCTTATCTGTGAAAAAGGCAGGTCATTTGCTGGTTGGCAGGGATTGCATGAGAGCAAAGAAATATTGCTCCTTGCCACTGCTGAAATAGTTATACCACGCTTCCATCGTATCAGGCTGAAAGACTTCCAAACGCTCAATGATTTGCCTTGCCCACAACAAAGCCCCAGTGGAACTTGCAGTAATCAAGCTGTGGTCTGCAACAGAGGGGCTATCAACATAGAAGTGCTGTCCTTTGTAATGGGGAGAACACATTTCAAGGTATCCCATCCCGTTGCTGGTGTGCGGGCGGTGATCCAACAGACCAGCATTTGCCAATGCAACAGTGGCACCGCAGATGGCACATACCGTAGCACCTGCTAAAAGAAGTTCCCCCGCTTTTTCAATAATTGCACCATGGTTCAGGTCGTTCCAGGTGTTTGCTCCTGGCAGCAGTAATACACTTTTTTCGTTTACCGCAATATCGCTGATGGAGCAATCAGGAATGATAGTGAAGCCGCCCATTGTCTTGACAGGCTCTTTTGAGATACCGACTGTTTTAAGCGATATATTCGGCGCATCCTTTTTGAAAAAGCGTTTAGAATTTAGTTCTGCGGTGGCATACCCTATTTCCCAATCTGCCAGGGTATCAAGGATATAAACATAGACTGTAATCATGCCTTTCCTCCGTTTTCATTTTCTATTTGCTGTTAGCTTCTTCATTGTACCAATCAATCGTTGACATCAGTATGGCAACAATCTATAATAAAAGAGGATTTTGGAAAGGCGGCCATGAAATGAAAGTTGACAGGCTTGTTAGCATTATTATGACCCTACTTGATAAAAAGCGCATAGGCGCACAGGAACTGGCGGATATGTTTGAAGTTTCGCCCCGCACAATCTATCGTGACATAGATGCAATCAATATGGCGGGTGTTCCCATTCGCTCAATTTCGGGAGTTGGCGGCGGCTTTGAAATTATGCCAGAATACAAGATTGATAAAAATGTTTTTTCGACTGCCGATATTTCCGCAATCTTGGTGGGACTTTCTAATCTTTCCAACATGGTACGAGGTGATGAACTTGTAAACGCTCTTGCAAAAGTCAAGAGTTTCATCCCTGCTGACAAGGCGAAAGATATTGAAATAAAGATAAATCAAATCTGCATAGATTTAAGCCCATGGTCGGGCAACAAAAGTATCCAACCATACTTGCAAATGATTAAAGCAGCTTTAGAGGATTACAAACTGCTTTCCTTTGAGTACATAGCTCACCATGGAAATAAAACTGTGCGAACAGTTGAGCCATACCAGCTTGTATTGAAAAGCGGTCACTGGTATTTTTATGGGTATTGTTATAACAGGAGCGACTACCGCCTGTTCAGACTATCCCGTATGTCAGACTTGCAGATAAAGCAGGAACCCTTTGCCCCGCGGGATTATCAAAAACCGATTTTGGATTTTGAGGAAATGATAGAAACAATGCAAACGGAAATTAAAATACGCATTCACAAATCTGTGCTGGATAGGGTTCTTGAATTTTGTAGCTATGACCACTTTTCGCCGGATGGTGACGAGCATTACATTGTAAATTTTCCGTTCATTGAAAACGAATATTACTATGATATTCTCCTCAGCTTTGGAGATAAGTGCGAGTGTCTTGAGCCTCTACACATCCGCACAAGAATGAAGCAAAAAATATACGATATAGCCGCCATATATAGTAAATAACACCACAAACAGTAAAAAGCCATCAGCAACCATGATGCTGATGGCTTTTTGCTCCATGGCATATTTGAATTTGTTGTCAGCAGCTCCGCATAGATTTTTTGTGGTCTTGTCCATATCAGTGAAATGGTGTTCCCAAGAAAGGGAGTGCGTTATATCGCTATCAATGACGGCGTTGACAGCGAACAGGGCGACAACGATTTAACGCCGTTGAAAAATCTTTTTAATGAATGGCTGGTGAGAGATACGAGCAAGAAAATCAGAGCGGTAAAACGCTCAAAGGGCATAAGCGGAAAGCCCGTCACAAGCAAGCCTGTATATGGCTACCTCATGGACGAGGACGAAAGAAGCCCGGTTTATGAAGCACCTAATCGAGCAGAACGAGGACGGGGGCAAACGCCGGAACGCCGCCAAGAAGAAAGAGCTGGAAGCGGCAGAAAAACGGATTGCGGAACTCTCCGCTATCTTCAAGCGGCTGTATGAGGACAGCGTGACCGGGTGCATATCGGACGAGCGTTTCACGGAGTTGTCGGCAGAAAGGGCAGGAATGTAAACACATATCGTGACAGCCGGATGCCGCTGTACATCAGTGCCAGCATCGCTGCAAGCACGGCGATGTCTGCCACCGTCGGGAGAATGCGGCTTGCTGTATATCTTCCCTTAAACAGCTTTTTATGCCACACTGCGTTCAGCCCATGATGAAGCAGGAACAGCACAAACAAGGCGGCTCCCACCCATTCGCGGGCAGCTTCTCCCCACAGGTGGTAGCCCATGAGGAACAGCATTGCTATTGTCATGAAAAGGTCAACGAGGATTTTCAGATGCTTCCGTTTCATATCACAGCCTCTGGTTACCGGTAGACCACACATGGGGCTTGCTGGCTTCTGACGCCGTATTCTGTGCCATGACGCCGACCAGTACATGGGGGACATACAGTTCTTCCAGAAATGCCATTTCCTCCCCAGAAAGACTCAGCTCTGCTGCTTTTGCAGCCCCCTCAATGTGATGTAACTTGGTGGCACCCACAACCGGAGAAGTTACCTTCTGCATCAGCCATGCCAGAGCGATCTCCGTCATGCTGACACCCTTGGAATCTGCCAGTTCTGCCACTCTTGCAATGATCCTGCTGTCCGCCCCGGCAGTTGCATCATATTTCAGCCCTGCATAACTGTCCTCAGTCAGCCGCTTGGAGGTCTCGCCGGGGTGCTTGCTGAGACGACCACCAGCAAGGGCGCTGTACGGGGTCATGGCAATGTTGTCCTCCCGGCAAAGCTGTGCCATTTCCCGTTCTTCTTCCCGGAAAATCAGGTTGTAATGTCCCTGCACGGAAACAAATTTTGCTAAGCCTTCTTTTTCAGCCAGCGCATTGGCTTTCGCCAGCTGCCATGCAAAGCAGTTGGAAATGCCAATATACCGAGTCTTGCCCTGTTTTACCACATGGTTCAGCCCGTCCAATATGTCTTGCAGCGGGGTCTGGTAATCCCACATATGATAGATATAGAGGTCAACATAGTCCATACCGAGGTTTTGCAGGCTCTTGTCCATCATCCGCTGAATGTGCTGCTGACCGGAGATACCGTTTTCAATGTCTGCTGCCGTCCGGGGCAGGAACTTGGTGGCAATGACTATATCTTCCCGTCTGGCAAAATCCCGGATGGCTCTGCCCAAATACTGCTCGCTGGTTCCGCTCTGATAAGCGATAGCGGTATCAAAGAAGTTGACACCCAGATCCAGCCCCCGTTTGATAACCTCACGGGAGTGTTCCTCGTCAATCGTCCAGCTGTGCTGACCGTTTGCCGCATCCCCAAAGCCCATGCATCCCATGCAGATTTTGGAAACCGTCAGGTCGCTGTTGCCCAATGTTGTATATTTCATAACTGCACCTCCTTATTGTAAACCGTTCGTTTCCAACCATGTGGCAATATCATCATTCAGCGTGGAACCGCCGGAGTAGTGAACGGACAGCGCTTCACCCATAGACGCATCCGCTGCCAGCCATCTGCTCCTACGGCAGGCATATTCCCATTCTGTTTCCGTGGGCAGACGGTTGACATTTGCTGTGCGATCCCAGCTGACACGCGGCCCCTCAATGGTATACACAGGGGGCAGACCTTCCAGCTGACTGCGGCAATAGCGGACGGCATCCAGCCACGAAACGCTCTCCACAGGCAGATCATCCCTGATGAAATTGCTGGGGTCCTCACCCATCACGGCTTCGTACTCTGCCTGCATGACCTCATAGCGGCTTATATAAAAATCACTGACTGTTACCTCTCGCTGAGCCAGACCGATTTCTGTCAGCCACTGTACAAGCTGGTCACTACTGCGAACAGCCAAACCATCGGTCACAGCTGCATCAGGCTCCAGTGTGGCAATGGCCGCAGGCGTACCGGACAGACCACTGCCGCCGCTGGTGCAGAAAGGAGCAATGGTCTTGCCGCTAAAGTCCACAGCATCAAAGAAGGTGTACAGAATCCGAGGCATATCGCCCCACCAGATGGGGTAACCCACATAGATCACCGAATAGCCATCCGGATCCGGCAGTTCTCCTGCAATGGCAGGACGGGCGCTCTGGTCGTTCTGCTCGGCTGTTGCTCTGGTGGAATGGTCGTTGTAGTTTAAGTCCTCGTCGGTATAGGGGTGCTCCGGGACAATTTCATAAAGATCGGCACCGGTCAAGGCTGCCAGCTCCTCTGCGGCAGATCGGGTGATTCCGGTAGCGGAGAAATAGACAACCAGCGCCTTTTCTTCGGCAGCTTCCATTTCGGACGTTTCCTCTACATTGTTGTTTCCTTCCACAGGAGATGCAGTTTCTTCCTCCGTGGGTGCGGAGGTGTCCATGGATGCAGAAGAGCTTTCTGTCTGTGCGGAGCTTTCAGCTCCGACGGATTGAATTTCATTTGTGGTTCCTGCGCAGGCAGCCATACAGAAAAACAGCGCAGCAATCAGAACCATAGAGAATAATTTCTTCATAACTGTACCTGGAGACTCATGTCTTCGGACATGAGAGGAATGGTGCCCCTCAGCGTCTCTTACAGAGCCTCTCTTTCCTTTTTTTATTGAATATCCAGAACATGCGTTTGCTTTTTCTTTTTCGCTATGCTATAAAGCATCAGTCGGTGAAAAGTAATGGTTACCCATTCATCCGGCTCACCTTTTCCCGGCACGAATACGATCTGGTTTGGAACCGGGATTACTCGCTGCGGGACGGGATGTTTCGCTTAAACACACTGTCTGGCCGCTTGAAGGTTCCCTTGAATCCAAAGGCATGGAGCATTGGCTTTCCTGCGAAGGCCGGTTTGGCACGGCCAAGCTGCTTTGTAAAAACAGGAAATGGTTTCCGCATGTTCCGGTTGCCCTGGAAAAAGCGCGTTCTATTCCGGCCGTCCGGTCAAGCAGAAACGGGCGAACATGCTGGCCCTTCGGAAAGGTCTTCAGGCCCGTGGAACCAAATCCGCTAAACGGAAGCTTAAAAAGCTTCGGGAGAGAGAATCCCGTTATGTAACTGCGGTAAACCATGCAGTTACCAAGGCACTTGTCTCCCACTATGGAGCCGGAACGCTTTACGTGCTGGAGGATCTGACCGGTGTAAGGAAAGCCACAGAGCAGGTCCGCACCAAACAGCGCTATGTGACGGTCAGCTGGTGCTGCTATGAATTCCGGAAGATGCTGGAATACAAAGCACTCCTGACCGGTTCCCGTGTGATTGCCGTGGCTCCGGCCTATACAAGCCAGGACTGCCCGATATGTGGAAATCGTGCCAAGGAAAACCGAAACCGGAAGCGGCATGAATTCCAATGCCGGAAGTGCGGATACCAAAGTAATGATGACCGAATCGGCGATGAATCTGTACCTTGCCGCTCCGAAGAGCATCCCAGCGTAACAATTCGATTCCGTTGGTATCGAAAACGAATCCTCCTCTGGTTAGCAGAGGTCTGTTAGGTAAAGCCGAAGCAGAAGGGCTGCAGTCAATCAGCCTATAGTAGCCAATGTTTGAGGTAGGAGACAGAGGAATACTCTGTCGCTTGTACTACGGTAGTTGAGTTACAAGCCCGTGTCTTGAGACATGGGTAATTGACAGATTATTCCTTCCTAATATATGATGGTCACACCTTATTTTAATTTCCCATAGGTTTCCGCATCCACAGCTTCCAGCCATTTGTTGGAGCCATTCTCGCCGGGGACTTCGATAGCCAGATGGGAAAACCAACTGTCAGGGGCAGCACCGTGCCAGTGCTTCACGCCCACAGGAATGTTGATGCAGTCACCGGGGTTCATTTCAATGGCGTCCTTGCCCCATTCCTGATAGTAACCACGACCTGCCACGCAAATCAGAATCTGACCGCCGCCCTTCGCGGCGTTATGAATATGCCAGTTGTTGCGGCAGCCCGGTTCAAAGGTCACATTGAACACACCAACCTGACTGGTGGAGACAGGGGAAAGGTAGCTCTGTCCCACAAAATACTGTGCATAGGCATCATTAGGGGCACCGATTGGGAAAACCATGCCGTTTTCATGGGCAGACTTGGCATCCGTGACCGCATCCTCTGTCCAGACCTCCTTTGCTATGTTGAACACTGCCCAGCCTTTGGGCCAGCCTGCGTAGAAGGCCACATGGGTAATGACTGCAGCGATCTCTGCCTTTGTCACACCGGCTTTCTTTGCGTTTTCCAGATGGTTGCGCAGAGAAGAATCCGTTACGCCAGAGGACATCAATGCTACAACCGTGATGATGCAGCGGGTTTTGTGGTCAATATCCTGATTGCTCCAGTTCTCGCCAAAGAGAATATCATCGTTATAGTGGGCAAATTCCGGGGCAAAGCTGCCCAAAGCGTTTCTGCCCGCAGTCTGTACGACTTTTTCCATAATCAAATTTCCTTTCGTTATATTTTCTTAATCCAGCATTCCAATTCTTTTTCGGTTACATTAGAGAGGAACACTTTGCCCTCTGTGATCGTGGTGCTTTCATCCACAGAGGTACGCAGATAGTTCACGGCATGACCGAAACCGCTTCCGCCGGATGTTGCGAACAGAACGATTTTCTTGCCGGAAAAATCATGGCTTTCCAGAAAGCTGTTTACGATGGTAGGAGCGATATACCACCAGATGGGGAAGCCAAGGAAAACCGTGTCGTATCGGCTCACATCCAGATCGGTTTCTGCCAGAGCCGGACGAGAGCCGCGGTCATTCATTTCTATACTGCTGCGAGAACGTTTATCCATCCAGTTCAGGTCTGCGGATGTATAGGGAATTGCAGGGGTAATTTCATGCAGATCGGCATTTGCTGCCTGTGCCAGCTTACCTGCAACAGAAGCCGTTGTTCCGCTGGCACTAAAATAAGCTACAAGTGTTTTGGACATTTTACTTTTCCTCCTTTTTTGACTTGAAGGACAGGCATTTGCCCAGCACCTCGCCGGTAGCCAGATATTCATAGCTGGGGAACTGGAACAGCACGGGCTTCAGCTTGTTGTAGTCCGGCTTACCAGTTTCGGTCATACAACCTTTCTCCACATAGGTTCCGTCGATGGTGCAAATGAAGCTCTCAAAACCGTCCGTCTCATAAATGTCCACCACACTGCACACCATGGTCAGGGGAGACTTTTCGATGATGGGAGACTTGCCATCCTGTGTCAGCCACGCAAACAGCTGAGACTTATCCTCCTTGCTTCCGCTGAGAGAGCCTGCCAGATCTGCCTCCGGCAGCATATCCGGCTGCACCAGATTGATGGTCAGCTTTTTGGTTTCCTTGATAATACTGTTGATAAAGTGTGGTTTTGCCAGACTGACCAGAACCTTGTCATGGCCGATGATGCCTACATGGGCAACCAGTGTCCATGTGGGGTTTGCCCCATTCATTGCACCGATCACAGTGACCGGAAGGGGGTACAATGCCAGCAGAGAGCCAATGTTTTTCTTCATAGATTATTCCTCCTGTTGCTTTACTTTTTGAAGTTTGTGCCGCAGATAGTCCAGCTGCCGCAGCTGATTTTCCCGTAGATGAATTTCCTCCAGTGCAGCCTTACGCCGTGCATTCAGCATTTCCAAACGCTGCTCTACGGTGTGGCTGCCATCCAGAAGCAGCTGCATATAGGTTTCCACTTCCTGACTTTCAAAGCCTACCTCGTGCAGCGTCATAATCATGCTCATGCGCTCCAGATCTTCGTCGTCATACTGCCAGACTCCCATGATTTTCTTCACGCTGGAGCAAAGCCCGAAGCGTTCATATTCTTGCAGCGTTTCCAGTGGGATCTGATAGCGTCTGCTTGCTTCCTCAATCGTCATTTCCTTCTCCTTGTGCAAAAAAATGTAGGTATCCCAATTGGAATACCTACATTGTATCGTCTGTTATTAAAAATGTCGAATACCTATATTACATTCTGAGAAATGCTCAAATCGTATTTCTCAGCCACTTGATAAAGCAATCGGTTGCCTGTGCCTGAAATTGATTCTTCTTCCATACAACGACCGCTCCGGTTTCTACCGCAGAAGCAAATGGAACAAATATCAGCTCCTCATAAAAACTGCCCAGATCAAAGCACAGCGCCACCCCGGCATTTTGCCGCACCAGAGCGGCGGCGTTCAGGATTAAGTTATAGGTTGCAGCAATCTCAAGCCGGTCATATGTTTCACCAAACCATGCCGACAGTTCGTGCCGGACAACCTCTCTCCGGGGAATGAGCAGCGGTACCCTCAGCAAATCTTCCGGAAAAACCGACGGTTTCTGTCCGAGGGGAGAGTCCTTCCGCACCAGAACGCCCCATTTTTCCTTCCATGGCATACGAATGAAATCGTACTTGCCAATATCCACCGGCTCCATCAAAAGTCCCATGTCCAGAAGTCCGGCTTCCATCCGCTCCTTGATGTCGTCTGCTGTGGCGCTGTAGAGGCTAAACTGTACCAGCGGATATTTCTGACGGAAAGCGGTCATCTGCTCGGCCAGCAGGGTCATATTCCGGGTTTCACCGCAGCCAATGGAGATCTCGCCGGAAATATCCTGCTCCCTGTTTGTGAGCTCCTGCATGGTTCGATCCGACAGGGCAACCAGTTCCTGTGCCCGTCTTTTCAGGAGCATCCCATCTTCTGTCAGGGAAATATTATATTTTCCACGCCGAAACAACGTCACGCCCAATTCCTGCTCCAACTGCTGCAACTGCCGGGAGAGCGTTGGCTGGGTCACATGAAGCAGCTGTGCGGCTTTTGTAATGTTTTCTTCTCTGGCCACCATGAGAAAATAGCGTAATACACGCAGCTCCATGGAGCAATCACCGCCTTTCCTGCTTTTCATTATATTAATCCATTCTATTCATTTCAAGCATAACTGCCATCAAGTTATACAGCTTTTGTTTTTTTGATGCTGCATTTCCTGCAGGGTAGAAAGAAAGCCATAAGCTAAACTCAATTTTCAGAACAGCAGTTCCCCACCATGAATAGTCAAGGAACAGGGACAATTCTCTATACGGCTGAAATTTACCGTTTGGGGACAGGAACTTCTGTTCCATGTTTTTGAAAAAATAGACCAAAAAAGGGCAGGTCATTTTCTTGTGACCTGCTAAAGTCTACTATAAGTTCATGCTTTGAACAAGTATTTCTTTTATATTCTTCTATTTACAGCCTGTTCACTGCCTTGTATAATGGAAGCAGGCAGTTCCTGCTGCTGGGTAGCTTCCATCTCCGAAAGGGGGTGGTATAACATGAGTACATATGAGACACTTTCTTTGATGATAGCGTTTGGGGTACTTGTTGTTATGATTACAGGTACAAAAAAATAGTCACCCGCCTCCCAAGCTCAGTGACTATTTTTAATTAAGCTATTAACTTGGAAGCCACTCACTGGAGTGAACTGCCTTTTTTGTACCTTTATTATAATCCAATTCTACCACATATGTCAATCATGGATTTTCTTTATACTTCCCAAAGGATGTCTAAAGGTATATCTGGAATTTCCAAAATGCTTCAGTGCGTATTCCAGGGGCAAACGATTCTGACGAAAAAAATAGCAGTCAGACATGCTCCAGTGCCAGTAATTCCGAAGCTGCCTTCGCATCCTTTACTCTTATTAGATTATCCCATGCATCTTCCTTCCCAAGCAAACTCATCCCACCATGCCACACGAGACAATCATTAGATGATGAATCAGAATATTCGGAGTCAACCTTGTCCAGGTTCTATATTCGCAGTCATCACAATACCTTTTTTCCCTTTTTGCTTTGGGCATAGGGCAGTGTTCCAACGATTATCACATTGAGGATAGTAATTCCCATTTTTAGCTCTTTTTGCAAATACATCTTTCCCGCCCAAAACATGGAGAAAAATCGGGTTGCCAGATTTGTGCCAATATATTGCTGACTGATTCTGGCTCCTTGATCCAAATCGTATTCCGCGGCAGAAAGCGCGTCTGAGAATACTTCACTTTCAGAATATGGTATGGCCGCTTTATTAAGAAGGGCTCTAAGTTTTCTGTTCTCAGCCTGCAAATCTCTGACTAACTTCCCGATGGAATCAAAATCATAAGCCCCTATATTCATGCAACTCCCTCTTTTTATATCTGCGGTTCCAACTAACCGCCCTTAATGTCAACCCTGCCTTTTTAGACCCTCCCCGTCTTTACCGCCCGGAACAACCAGCCGCTTCACATCCGTATCAAATTCATCCCCTGTCACCAATGAAACCGTATATCTTTCATCGAATAAATCAATCAGGTTTTCCACGTCCCTGAAGGTGTGCAGATAAATTTGTCCGCCGCGTATATCAAATACCCCCTGCCAGCGGGGGACTGTATTCACCCTCTGTATCAGTTCTTCCGCTGTCTTTTCCACCACATGGTAATGCTTAATCCGCATCATCTTGCGGGAATATTTGGTCTGGTTCCGCTCAATATAGGCCGTTAATTTTTCACAGTTGATCACCAGACGGATATCTGAAATATCAGACACCGCCTTTTTGGCCGATGCCTTGATGAAGTCATTGAACCCGAAATGTCTCTGCATCAGGCCGATATCTTTGGTGACGATTGTGTCCCCTATGATGAGCAGGTCTACTTTTCTTGTGATTACAAAGAGCTGTTCCGGCATTTCCACAAAACAATCGGTCTGTTCCGTATCTAATATCCGGGCAAAAAAGTGCTGGTTTTTCTTATTGGGGATTGTGGCGGGAAGTATATACTGGTAGGCCCAGATACTGTGAAGGCCCCTTCTGAAGCGGAAGAGTATGGCATCGGCCTTGTCCCTGTCGTCCATGCAGAAAGGCCCCATCTGTTCTTCCGGGGTATTTAAAAGCTCAAACGGTTTGTAATCGTCATCCTGCTTTATGATATAAAAAATATTCTGATTGCCCCCCGCTTGTTCAGCCATTGCATATTCTGCCTCATCATCAAGATACAGTTCCCTGATACTCTTGACGATGGAGTTTTGGACTTTATGCTTAAAATCGTTTTCCCTGCCGGTAGGGCCCTCATAAAAGGTGAAATGCTTAATAGGCGGATTCCTGGTTTTCATCATAATGAACATATCAAATCCAAATTCATCATCCGCAAACAGTTCCGCCAATGAATTTACAATTATTTCCTTTGACGTTTTTTCGGCAACATCTTTCTTACCATGTTCTCTATGTTCTCTTTGGTTTTCCATTGTATTTTTCTCCGCTATTTCAGTTTTTATTGTACATCAGGCAGACATCATCCGATATATACTTCCATTTCACTATTTTTTCCTCTGCAATGCCTGTTTTGCACACTGCAATCATGGTTTTATCCTTACAGCCGTCTATGACAGGATTGATGAAGTGGAATTTGTATATCCTGTAACCCAACAGGGTCAGTATAGGGTTCTGATAATACAGATGGGTGGTCCACATCAAGCGGATGACCAGCCCTAAAATACCGGTAAAAATGATGAACCCCTTTAAGGTCTCCACGTCATCCAGCAAAAGAGGCAGCACAAAAGTCATGAAAAACGTGATTCCGGAATCCGTTATCTCTTCTTCAATCACGACTTTTTCGCCTGCATCCACAAATCCGGACATCTGCATGCTCTTAAACTGGCACATGGCGGTTATGCTGTAAAGGGAGCATGCCAATGAAGCGATAGTGACGGCAAACGGACCCAGGTACGGGTGGTTCCATATCCGGTTTATGACACTGAATTCCCCCTGCATCAAAGAACGGATGAAATGGCATATGCCGGATATCATCCTGTAGTCAGAATATTTTATGAAAATTAAAATAAACAGCGGAAGGAAGGACTGAATGACAAGCTTCCTTTTCAGCTTTAAGTTTTGTTCCCCCATAGTTTCCTTTTGCCTCCCGTTTTTGGCATGAATAAAATACCTTATATATATATGTTCCATGACTACAGTCTACTATAAATCCGGGAGATGAACAAGGAAACTTTGAACCTTAAGCCGCACTTTTCAAACATGCTCTAGTGACAAATCACCTTGCCCTGTGTTATACTGAAATTGAAAAAACATCAGCCAATTGACGGGATATGGAAGGACGACCTTTACATGCAGACATTGAACCAGGACATAAAAGACCGTACATTTAAGCCTGTATACCTTCTGTTCGGTGAAGAGGCCTTCTTAAAGAAAAGTTATAAGAGCCGCCTGAGAGAAGCCCTTACCGGCGGGGATACCATGAATTATAATTATTTTGAAGGAAAAGGGATGAATGTGAACGAAATCATCGGTCTTGCGGACACCATGCCCTTTTTTGCGGAGAAGCGCCTTGTACTGATGGAGGACAGCGGATTCTTTAAAGGCGGGGCAGGAGCGGACGAGCTGACTGAGTATATGGGAGGAATCCCTGAATCCACCTGTCTTATATTTGTGGAATCGGAAGTGGACAAGAGGAGCAGACTATATAAGGCAGTGAAGAAATACGGCTATGCTGCGGAACTGAGTCATCAGGAACCGGCCCAGCTTGCCAGATGGGCGGCAGGCATCCTGTCTAAGAACGGCAGGAAGATTACCGGCCGCACCATGGAATTCTTTTTGAGCAAGGCAGGGGATGACATGGAGAACATCAGCTCGGAGCTGGAAAAGCTTATAAGCTATACTCTCGGCCGTGAGGTAATCACAGACGAGGACGTGGAAACCATCTGTACCACCCAGGTAACCAATAAGATATTTGACATGATAACAGCCATTGCAGCACGGCAGACCCGCAAGGCCATGGACCTCTATGAGGATCTTCTGACGCTGAAGGAACCGCCCATGCGCATCCTTTTTCTTATAGCAAGGCAGTTTAATCAAATCCTTCAGGTCAAGGACCTGATGGGAAAGGGGATGGATAAAAGTACCATAGCGTCCAGGCTCAAGCTTCAGCCCTTTGTGGTGGGAAAAATCATGCTGCAGGCCAAGACATTTACCAGGGAACAGATCCTGTCGTATGTGAATCTCTGTGTGGATGCCGAGGAAGGTGTTAAGACCGGAAAGCTGCAGGACCGGCTGGCAGTGGAACTGCTCATAGCAAACAAATATGAATAAAAATAAGAGGAATGAAGGCGATGGATATGATGGAGACAATTGAACTGGAAGATTTAGGGGATCAGGCCAGGCAGGTGCTGGAGGAGCTTATGGAGGTGGCCCGCCTGAAGCCGGGACAGATTCTGGTGGTAGGCTGTTCGTCCAGCGAGATAGACAGCTTTAAGATTGGGTCCCACTCAAGCGCGGAGATAGGGATGGCTGTGTATACGGCTCTTTACCAGGAACTAAAGCCAAAGGGAATTTATCTGGCTGCCCAGTGCTGCGAACATTTAAACCGTGCCCTGATTCTGGAGGCAGAGGCAGCTCAGGCTTACGGCTATGAACCGGTGAATGTGGTTCCCCAGCTAAAGGCCGGAGGTTCCTTTGCCACGGCTGCGTATGCTACCCTGGAACATCCTGTGGCAGTGGAGCACATCAGTGCCCATGCGGGAATTGATATAGGCGATACCCTCATTGGCATGCACATGAAGGACGTGGCAGTCCCGGTGCGGATTAAGACAAAAGAGATAGGAAGCGCCCATGTGGTATGCGCCAGGACCAGACCTAAGTTTATCGGCGGTATCAGGGCCCGTTACGACGAGGAAAATATGTAAGGATCGCAGCCGGTTACTGACATAGAATATGAAAATGGGATATGAGGAGGGTAAGCGCTCAATAAAATAATGGCTATCTTTTTGTAAAGCATCCAGCTATAGTTAAAGCAAACTGTTCCAACTTCAACTTTTTGATTTGATCCGGCATCTCTGCTGTATCATTTCTGACCAGGGCATCAGTTCTTCTATACCTTCGGGCTCATCTTTGTAGTCCGGCATATAGAGCAGTACGGTCTCCAGATACGCGTAGATGTTCAGATTGTTAAGTTTTGCAGTCTCCGCCAGGCTGTAGATGATGGAACTGGCCTGAGCACCCTTTACGGTATCATGGAACAGGAAATTTTTCCGTCCTACCGCATAGGGACGGGCGATGTTTTCTGCGATGTTATTCGATATGGAGCACCTTCCGTCCAACAGGTAGTTCTCCATGTATGGATTCCGGTTCTTTGCATAGGTCACCGCTTTGGCAAGACGGCTTCCTCCCACTGGGTTGACGGTTTCAAGCCATGACCAATAAGCCTTCCATATGGGAGGCTCGGTCTCCAGCCGCTTCGTTTTCCGGGTCTCCGCATCAAGGTCCACATACTCTTTTTCCAGTTCGAATAACTGGCTGCAGTAATCAAAGCCAATCTCTGCAGGAGTCTTATCCGGGGTCTTCTTCGATTCCCCAGGAAGTGCGTCATGCCAGTACCGCCTCATGTGGGCAAGACAGCCGCACCGGATGACATCTTTCAGTTTATTGCAGCAGCCGAAGCCGTCGCAGGTAAGGTATCCGGAAAATCCTTTCAGGAACTCCTCCGCATGGTATCCGCCCCGGCTGGGCTGATAATCGTACAAGCGGATCGGCGGCAGCCCGTCGTTCCCAGACCCATACAGCCACATATAAGACTTGGACTGTGCCGTTTTCCCGTTCTCCTTTAACACCTGGCAGGGCGTTTCGTCCGCATGGATGATGTCCCTCTCCAGCAGATGGTGGCGGAGCTGCTCATATACCGGCCCCATATAGTCCATGCCGCACCGAATGACCCAGTTTGCCAGCGTTGCCCTCAGAATCTTTACGCCCAGCTGTTTCCAGTCCGCCTCCTGACGGTAGAGCGGGATACTGTTCACATACTTCTGGTACATCACATAAGCGACAGTGGATGGAGAAGCAAGGCTGTGCTTGAGCAAGGGACTCGGTGTTTCGGCTCCAACGATAACAGAAGCGCCGTCTTTCTTACATTCCGGGCAGCCAAGGACTTCCTGGACATACTGGATCCGTTCCACTTTTGCCGGGATGATCCGCAGTTCTTCACGGACGACTTTTTTACCGATGACTTCCATCGGGGTATTGCAGTATGGGCAGTTCCTATCCTCATCCGGCACCGTGCAGGGAACCTCCACTACAGGGAGTCCCGCCAGAATCTCTTCCCTGGTGGCTTTCGCCTTCTTTGTCTGGCTTTTATACCCGCTGACAGCCTCCTCCAGCGTTGGTTCCGGAACGGAGGGGTCCGCCTCTGCTTCCGCTTCATTGAACAGATCCATCTGTCCGGGGAACACATCCGTTTTCGTCCTTTCGCTGGAAGACGCAGACAGCTTTTTCTTCAGATACTCAATCGTTTCGTTGAGGTTCGCAATCGTCTGGTTCAGCTGAGCGGTCTGTTCCTCATGGCTTTTCGTCAGCTGTTCGATGGTAAGCCGCTGGCTGTCCACCAGCTGGCGCAGGGATTCAATTGTCTCTTTCTGAAGCTTGATGAGCGCTTCCATTTCTGACTGCGGCATCGGGTACCACCTTTCTTTTCCTGGTTCCCATTATACCAGAAATCCCGCAGGGAAGCGAATTTCACACCGCACGGTCTCCGTCATTCTGACGAAGCGAAAAAGTGGAAAACCGCTGGCTTCAACAGAACCTATTCCATGAAAAACAGCATGTTTTCCACATAAAGACAGCGAGTCCGGAAAAACAGAGACGGTTATCCTCCAATCGTCGCAGCGGCTCTGTCGACATGTGGATAAGTTCCCCATGGAGCTGTTCCGGATGCATAAGGGCAGAAAAAATTTTCTCCCTTTTGCACAAAAATCAGAAGTCCTTCTTTTTCACGGGGCGGATCGCCTTGGGCTGGTCGATAGAAAGCCCCTCCAGGAGCCAGCGGTATTCCTGCCGGGTAAGGTTCCTTACTTGGGAGGAATTCCTTGGCCACTGGAAACGGCCGTTATCCAGTCTTTTATACAGAAGGCAGAAGCCATCTTTTTCAAAATGCAGCGCCTTGATCCGGTCACAGCGTCTCCCACAAAAAAGGAACAGGGAATTGCTGTAGGGATCCATTTCATAGGTATCCCGGATGATGGCCATCAATCCATTAAAGCCATCTAAAGAGGGAATTAGCAATAACGTATCTATATATCTACTGATAGGTTCAATCCTATCGTCACAATAAATTTGAGTGATTTTATCTGAAATTGAGTCTTTAAAATACCGTGTAGTTTTATTACTCCAATTATCGATTGGACATTTTCTAATTTCTCTTTCAAATAATGCAGATAAGACTAAAGCACAGCTAAAAAACAGCTTCTTATCAAATAATTTTTCGGCTTCAATCCACCAATTATTTTTCTCAACTTCAAATCGCGCATATCCCCTTCCAAGTTTCCTCATTATTAGGTTCCCAAAAAGGAGAGATAACCCACCCATTTTGCCCTAATTCTCTACATTTATTCCGTATTTTATTTGAAACATTATTTGAAAAATCTGTATCTATCCACACATCTGCCAAAAATTCATTTTGCTTTTCCACTCGATCCGTGCCATTAAACCTATAATCTACCAGACACCTAAATGTATATAAAGATTCCAACACTTCATTTCTCCTATCCCTGATTGCTTGTAGTACTTTTCAATATGGTGCTAGCACCATGTAATTTTTGCACCAACAAGGAAATCTATCTGCGTTCCCTCAACTTGTTCAAAATCGCCATAACATCCGGCTGCGTTGGTGTGAACTTTATACCACGCTTCAACATACCTATGACTTTTCTCGCTTTCTGCTCAATCTCTCTGGCAGTATGCTCACTCGTCAACATCAGATGATTCCCAGCGATTGTATATTCCCGTTCTATGTATTCCTCTGTTATCGGAAACATATCCTGTATCAGGAATGCGCTCTCCCGGCTGTCATCCAGTTTGACGATATGGAGAATATCGCAGGGTTTCCCGGCTTTTACTTTTTTCTCCATAATCCGTCTGTATTTATCAATGCGGCTGGACAATGGTATCATCCAGTATATCCCGGTACTTGAATCTTCAAAGCAATAATAATGCGGTCTGTTTCCCGCCTTATTCCCTTTGAGATATGGGTCTGGCATATCCTCAAAAAATTTGTCCTTGATAATATAAAAGCCTGTTTTCTTCATTTGCCTGTCCTCATTATGGAAAAAGTCCCCCACCTTGCGGCGAAGGACTATACTTTCAACCCAACCATTTATATACCGCATATCGGTCAGCGGTAAACTTTCAACCCGACCATTTATATACCACATATCGGTCAGTGGTAAACTTTCTTTGTACCTACATTCTAGCAAGTGCAAAGAGGAAAGTCAATAAGGCTTTCCATTAAAATTTTATGCAAATAGCCGCTAATTATTCCCGTTACGCAACAAAAACCGCATTTGAGTAATAAAGGTATAAAGTATCACCAACACCATTTTTGCACTCTCAAACCCTTATAAAATAAGCATTCCAGATACCCTAAAGCGTAACAATAGACAATATGCAACTTAATTGAGAAAAGCCGGGGCAGGCGTTACCTGCCCCTATGCTTTTCTTTCCTTTTCTGCTGTTTCAGTTCAAACTGCCGCTGTTTCTCTGCTTCCCGTTGCTCCCGGCTCACAGTCTTGCGTTCATTTTTCAACTGCTCCTGCTGTAATTTCAAAGCCTATTGCGATTTTGTGCATATCCCGGTGTTCTGCACCTGTTTCCGCACTTCCCGCTGTACCCGTTTCGGATTGCGAGCAACTTCCATCAGTTGCCACAGCCAGACTAAATTTCAGCCGATAGTAATTTTTCAGAACAAAATCGTATATCTCATAGTCCTTTGGTTCTGCTCCAAATGTGATTTTGCACACAGATAACTTTCCCTCAGATATTCGTTCAAACACGCCTATCCAGAATGGTTCTTCAAAAAATACTGTCAGTCTGCCCGCTATTTTGTCCATGACAATTCCTCCTTGAAAATTGTAATGCACAAAGAACGGACGACCCAAGGAGGGAGGGCTACTTACACCAAATCGGTGCGACTGGACTACCTACCAGTTCTACATGATTACCTCGCGTTGTGTTTTTATCTTTGCTCCTATATGTTACCACATAAATGTCCATTTTTCCATAAAAATGTGGCAATCCGCTTATTAGTGCAAACTGCCACATTATCACACTTTTCTTATTTGTTTTAACTGACACGGTGCTGACATCATGTTCAAATCAAAATCATTACTAAGATTCCGATAAATGCAGCTGTGACTGTTCCCAGTCCAAATATGGCCGCGTCATAAAAACGAAACCCGAATGGAGCATCCGCCTTTATACAGAAGTCCCACGCGGCACGGAGGAATATAAAGAAATCTATAACCAGCGTACCGCTACGGAGCGCATCAACAACCGCGTCCTGAATGATTATGGTCTCCACCGGATGGTACTCCATGGAAAACCACGTTATTCCTTCATGACCACGATCACTGCTATATGCATCCATTTAGATGCCCGCTTTAAAAAGCGGCAGAATGCGGAATAGCTGATATCTGGCATTTATCCAAATATCCTATCAAAGGACCTCCTGTCGAAGGTCTAAAAATCATGCCCTTCTTTATTCTGTATTCCCTGGATAATCATCACCTCCACCTCTCGTTTCCCGATTATTCATTGGCGTTTTTTAATTGTTTGAAAATTGCATCAATTGTTTATCAAGTTTCCGAGACCGCTCATTTTAGGACAAAAAACAACACGAATCCGCGGACCTTTGAAAAAGAAAGGTCCACAAACTCATGTTGTACAAAATCAAGCCGAAGCTCTGCACGCAACTATTTACTCCCCGGTTATACCAATCCAGGAACAAAAGCCAATGTTCTCGCGAAAGAATATCGTTATCTTACAACAAATCGGCTGTTTTTTTAGCATACTGCACAAGATTTTTCTTTGGTTCACCTATACAAAATCCTCCCGCATAGGATTAAAGATATCCAGAAGAATGCCTGCCTTCCTGCACACGCATCCATGCTCCACGCCGTCCAGCTTCAGCATGGTATCCCCTGCCCTCACTGTTTTTTTCTCACCGTCTATATTAAACTCGAATTCTCCGCTTACCACATATGTAATCTGGGTATGGGGATGATGATGAAGGCTGCCCACGGCTCCCTCCTCAAAGGTATTCTCCACACACATCAAATCCTTACTGTAAGCCAGAACCCTCCTGACAACCCCAGGCCCCGCCTGAACCGGCTCCGCGTTCTCATGAAACACCCATCTTTCATCCAGCATGTCACTGTCTCCTTCCGTCATTCACCGCAGTCATCCGCGGTATATTCTCCATTATACCAAGCAGGCGGGGCTGCGGCTAGTCCCCGCTTCTAGTTTTCTGAATTTTTTAAATACGTTTCTCACAAATGTTTATTTCTCAGATTCCGTAACGCCTCCGCATGGTCCGTCTTGCCATGGGGAAGGCCCATATCAAAGCCCACGAAGGTGGGGTAATGGCTTCCCTTGCCAGTACATCCTGATAAAATTCCTCTGTGTCCGTGATTTTTCCTGCCCTGTACAGCTCCCCTGACAGGATTCTTATGATATCCTTTTTACTGCCTTCCATATCGAATACAATACAGTTCTCATTTAAATCATACTTATCAATTTTCCAATTTCTGTTTACTGTAAATGTATCTTACAGCCAGGCTGATTATACCTCTTCAAAGCCGACAAAGTGTAGGAATCTTGCAAATGCCCTCCGTCCTTGCCCGTCGCATTTATAGACGCCCGCATCCTCCAGGACCCGTGCAAACACCTTTCCCACTTCCTCCTGCAGTATGGACCACACATTATCCCTTGTCACCGGGATGCCCTTTTCCTGATAAACGGGCAGGAATTCCTCCACCCAGTCAGCGTGTTTCTCAAGGACCTCATCCCTTCGTATATCCTTTCCATCCACCATGTACTCTCCCAGCATTGCCAGCTCCGTCTTAAGCCTTGAAGGCAGCACAGCCAGTCCCATGACCTCAATCAGGCCAATGTTCTCTTTCTTTATGTGATGAAGCTCCTGATGGGGATGGTATACGCCCAGCGGGAATTCCTCTGTGGTAATATTATTGCGCAGCACCAAATCCAGTTCAAAGGTATCCCCAACCTTTCTGGCAATGGGCGTAATGGTGTTATGAGGTTCTCCGTCTGTCTCGGCAAAGATAAATGCATCCTCATCCGTATAGCCTCTCCATGCTCCCAGTACAGCATCCCCCAGCTCAATCAGTCTGTCCGGGTCAGCCGCCCGAAGCCGCAGCACGGACATAGGCCAGAATACGATTCCCGCTTCCACATCCTCGTACCCTTTTATGGTAAAATGCTTCTCTATGGGCGCTTTTGCCATGGCAAAGGTATAATGTCCCCCCTGGAAATGGTCATGGCTCAGGATGGATCCTCCCACAATGGGAAGGTCCGCATTGGAGCCCAGGAAATAATGGGGAAACTGTTTGATAAAGTCAAACAGCTTTCTGAATGCCGCCTTATCAATTTTCATAGGCACATGCTGTCCGTTAAACACGATGCAGTGCTCATTATAGTACACATATGGGGAATACTGGAATCCCCACTGACTGTCATTGATGGTAATGGGAATGATTCTGTGGTTATTCCGGGCAGGATGATTGGTCCGCCCCGCATATCCCACGTTCTCCATGCACAGCTGGCATTTGGGATAGCCGCTCTGCTTGGCTAGTTTAGCCGCGGCAATGGCCTTTGGATCCTTTTCCGGTTTGGACAGGTTTACCGTAATGTCTAACGTACCGTAACGGGTATCCGTGGTCCACTTCATATCCCTTGCAATGCGGTAACGGCGGATATAGTCGGAGTCCTGGCTAAAGCCGTAATACCAGTCAGTTGCTTTCTCAGGGGACTCCTCATAGCGTTTCCAGAATTCTTTTACCACCTCGCCCGGTCTTGGCATCAGGCAGTTCATCAGCTTTGTGTCGAGCAGATCCCGGTAAACCACGCTGTCCTCCTTAAGCACGCCCGTGTCCGCGGCACAGTCCAGAAGCTCCTTTAAAATGGCCTCCAAATCCCCGCTCTCCGCCGGCCCCTGGGGTTCTTCATACTCGTCCATTCCCATCACATCCAGGATTTGGTTCCTGGCATAAATAGCGTCCACCTCAGATATGAGCCCCTTATCCAGACCGTACTGTACCAATCCCTTAACCGCTTCATAAACCATAGAAATATCCTCCCTGTACACTCTTCCATCTAAGCGCAGCCACATGCCGCTGTTTTCTTCCATTATAACCCTCACACCCCGTAACCACAATGCACTTTTTTACTTTTATATCCTGTTTTTGTTAAACGGATCGGAGTAAACGGTTCACCCGGCCCACCAGAATTCCTCCCAGAAGGCCAATCAGCGCTCCCGCCGCACAGCCTGCTGTCAGAAGCACCGGCAGGTAGGAAAACACGCCGAACGTATTCACCACAAAGGCCGCCATCAGAAACTGTCCGATATTATGGGCCACTCCTCCCAATATGCTGACTCCCACCATTCCGAACAGCCTGAACCGCTTGCACAGGGCCATGATGGTAAGGCTCAGGGCAGTCCCCGACAGACCAAACAGGATGGCCGAAGGCGGCCCAAACAGGATGCCTGATAAAAGTATGCGCACCACGCTGATAAGAGCTGTCTCTTTTGTTCCCATACAGTACAGTCCCACCATGGTAACCAGATTAGCCAGCCCCAGCTTTACCCCGGGCGCTCCCAGATATACCGGCACCAATGACTCCACGTATCCCAGCACCAGTGCCAGGGCTGTCAGTATCCCAAAAAGGGCCGCATTTCTGGCAGAGGCTCCGGGGACTTGTTTTGCCTGGCCTTTTTTCACCGTTACAGCTGAGTCTTTATATGATTCTGTGACTGCCTTTTTCTGATTCGTCATATGATCCTCCCGTCTTCATCGCGGCATTTCATCCTTGCCCTGCGCTCTGTGTTGAACACGCATGTTCAACACGCATATAGTATACCATGCATGACCCAATTCTTCCATAGTGCCTTGGAGCGTAGGCGGCAACAGAACGGCAACCGTCTGAACTGTTTTCATGTATGAAAATGGACGGGAATGAATTACCACCGCTGCCTGTGCGAAAACTCATTGTATGCAATGGCGTATTGTGATAAAATAAATAATATATCCCAACCCAGCGCCGTCCGCGTTTATTTTGCCGCAGCGCATACTACTATATTTTCAAAAGGAGTGTTTTCCATGAATAAAAATACCATCAGTTCTAATGCCAGAAGTTTAATTGGCATTGCAGTCATGGCCGTGTTGTCCTTAGCGGTAATTGCTGTATCAGACCCTTTGTATAAGGCCTTACGGGGACCTGTTACCACGGCCAGCCCCGAAGCGCCTCTGGCCGACGGAATCTATACCTATGAAGCTCCGGAACCAGACTCAAACGGTTTTCGGGACAGAACCACCCTGACAGTATCCGATGGTATCATCGTATCCTGTATCTGGGATTCCTTTAACAGTGACGGGGAAAGCAAACAGAAGCTTTCCATGGAAGGCCAGTATATCATGACGCCGGACGGGCCTGTATGGAAAGCCCAATCAGACAGCGTCTGCCGTTACCTGATAGAGCACCAGCGTCTGGCCGGGCTGGCCGGTGACGACGGTTACACCACTGACGCCGTGGCCTCAGTCAGCATCAACGTATATCCATTTATAAACGGAGTGGAGGAATGCCTGCGTCAGGCGGAAATCAAATGAACATGTTACAGAAGCGAGACATGATTCTGGCTGCGGCAATACTGTTGATGGCGGCTGCTGCCTTTGGCATCAGCCACTATATCCGCCGCGCACCGGCAGCCATTGCCCAGGTGTCTGTGGACGGAACCGTAGTGGAAACACTGGATCTCAGCAAAGATACGGAGATAACGGTTACCTCCCCTAACGGCGGCACCAACCACCTGATTGTAAAGGACGGTGAAATTTGGTGCAGTGAGGCCAGCTGCCCTGATAAGGTCTGTGTCCACCAGGGGAAAAAGCATTTAAACAGCGACACCATTGTGTGCCTTCCCAATCAGATGATTGTAACCATAACAGGCGGGGAATGATTTCCCCGCCTATTGTATTTATTCATTGTTATGCCCCGGAGCGTGTTTGAACATTGCTTTCTGACACGCGCTAAAACTTCTTAGCCTTGCCCACTCCGGCCAGAGCTGTCTTGATATCCTCAAAGCTCATTCCGCCCACGGCATCAATGGTGGCAACCACGGCGCCCTCCACCAGAGGACAATCCACCATCTCAACCTTCTTTTCCCCGAACATCTCAATGACCATCTCCGTGGTCATGACAGCGCTTCCCAAATCCACCAGGACAAGAACCCCGTCATCGGAATATACGGACTCAATGGCCGCCTGTATCTTCTCAAAGCTGGTTCCAAAGCCTCCGTCGTCCATGCCTCCGGCCGGCGCTATTCTTGCGCTTGGCGCCATGATGGAGGTCAGCTCCACCACACTTTTTGCCAGATTTTCACTGTGGGACACAATCACAAATCCTACCATATGTACTACTGCTCCTTTCAGCCGGACACGGTATCTCTATGCCCATATTTGTATCCGGTTTCTGTCTCTATACCAACCCCGCAATGACTTCCAGCATATAGGAATAAGAGGTGGCTCCCGGATCCTGATGTCCCAGTCCTCTTTCTCCCACATAGCTGGCCCGGCCCTTGGTCGCTACCAGATCCTTGGTGTGCTCTGCGCCGGCCCAGGCTGCCCTGACTCCTGCCTCCAGCACCTCCCCGGCGCTCTTTCCCTCTGCCGCCGCATCCTTCATGGCCTTCAGGGAAGGTACCATGGCATCCAGCATGGTGGCTTCCTCCACAGTGGCCTTACCTCTCTGCTCCACTGCCTGTACAACCGTATCCATCATGGACAGGAAATCATCCATATCCATCTCTTCCTTTCCTGCCAGGGCCATGCCCGCCTTCATATAGGCTGAACCGTACAGGGGGCCGGAAGCGCCTCCCACAGTGGATACCAATGTCATGCCCACTGTTTTCAGAATGGTCCCTATATCCTTTCCCTCCAGGTCAGGAAGCTTTCCCTCCACCGCTGCAAATCCCCGCGCCATATTTATGCCATGGTCACTGTCTCCAATCGGCTGGTCCAGCTCTGTGAGATACTCCTTCTCGGCCTCCATTTTCAGACCGATTGCCTTGATGATTTCCAATACCTTTTTACTGTCTGCCATGATGACCCACCTTTCATTTCAATTTATTTTTATGACCTCAGAAATGCCTGTTACTTCCAGGCCGGCGTATCCGCCGGAGCATCCAAAAGCTCCCTCAGCTGGTCATCCAGCCTCAGAAGCGAGATGGAGAATCCCTGCATCTCAATGGAAGTCATGTACTCTCCCACAAAGGTCTTATAAACCCTGATTCCCTTTTCAGCCAGAACATCTGAAACCCTGTTATTGATGATAAAGAGCTCCATGAGAGGCGTTGCGCCTGCTCCGTTGATCATCACGGCCACCTCGCTGCCCTCATAGTCAATGTCTCCCAAAATCTGCGCCAGAAGCATATCCGCCACCTGATCCGCAGTCTTCATGGACTCCCTGTGGGTTCCCGGCTCTCCATGGATTCCGATTCCCACTTCCATCTCATCATCTGACAGCTCAAATCCCGGCTTGCCTGCTGCGGGAACCGTACATGGCGCAATGGCCGCACCCATGGTCCGCACGTTGTCGATTACCTTTTGCGCAACCGCATGGACCTCGTCCAGGGAAGCGCCTGTCTCTGCCATGGCGCCTGCGATCTTATGTACAAACACGGTTCCGGCCACACCTCTGCGTCCCACGGTGTACAGACTATCCTTCACCGCCACGTCGTCATTGGTCACCACATACTTCACGGTGATGCCTTCCATCCCGGCCATCTCAGCGGCCATCTCAAAATTCATCACATCGCCGGTATAGTTCTTGACTACCATGAGCACGCCTGCATCCGTGGCAATGGCCTTGATTCCCTCATAAATCTGGTCCGGGGTAGGCGATGTGAACACTGCGCCGGCCACAGCCGCGTCCAGCATACCGCATCCCACATATCCGCCGTGAGCCGGTTCATGCCCGCTTCCTCCTCCGCTGATCAGGGCCACCTTACCTTCCTTCTTATTGGCTCTGACCACCACATTGCCGCAGTCCAGCTTTCTCAGATAACCCGGATACGCCTTAACCATACCCTGTATCATCTGCTCCTCTACCAGCGCCACATCGTTGATAAATTTCTTCATATTGCGTAAACCCCCTTCTATTTAATAGGCTGCACCAAATACGGGCAGCGGTTTCCCCTTTGGTTCATAAACCACGTAAAGCAGGGGCCGCCCTTTGGGGATGCGGACGGATTCATACCCGTCCGCATCCCCTCCTGTAAGCCTCTGCTCTCCGTTCTTCCCGTTACTCGCCCAGACAGTTCATGTCGTTAAGTCCGCAGGTTTTGTCCTCTTCCTCCTCAACACAGTTCATGTCGTTAAGTCCGCAGGTCTTATCCTCTTCCCCTTCCAGGCAGTTCATGTCATTGAGTCCGCAGGTCTTATCCTCTTCCTCTGTAATTCCGTTCATGTTATTGATGTCCAGTTTCTTCTCCATTTAGAGCCCTCCTTCTTCTTCGGACAACGCCCCATTCTGCCGGTCCGCCATCCATCAAACTACAGTAAGCCGGCGGCCGCCTTATGGCAGCTGCCGACTGACCGGCGCACCCCTGCTGGTTCGGAAGGAAACCATATTTCTGTCCCATCTCCAGCAGGAACGCACGACTATAGTACTTCCTTGGTGGCCACTATATCAACTCCCGTGCCGGCCACGTCTGCCACGATCACATCTCCGATGTGGATGGGAGCCTTGACGGTTACGCCCTTTAAGGCCTTTACACACTGGAATATCTTATCCTTGGGTATATCTTCCCTGGTCTTGACAGATACCATGTCAGCCCGTCCGCCTGCCACCCTCACAGTGGAGGTGACGATTCGGGTCGGGTTGGTCACTTCCTTGCGCGCATATGTCTCGCCCTTTTTGCATGTGTATCCTGTGATGGCCTTGATTTCCCCGTTTTCCAGTTCAACGGTCAGAGGACACCCCATAGGACAACCGATACAGATAAGTTCTCTCTTTTCCATGGTCTATGCCTCCTCTACCTTTATTGTAATCTTCTTAAGACCGGGATGCAACATCAATTTTTCCTTCTGGAGCTTTATCTCCTCCATCTCTCCCGGCGCCATAACAGGACGTTTCCTGTGCATTACCTGCTCACCATCAAAGTATACGCCGATATAGCAGTTTTTATAAACATTTCCAACACGGAAACGTACGATTTGGGTATCCTCCATGCGGTCCGGATGGATGGTGCAGGGCACCGTATAGCGTACCCCGTCCACGGCGCTTAACTCAATCTCCTGTCCTGTCCCGGAGCGCCTGCCGTCCTTCACATATCTGGCTGCGTTCTTACCTGCCGCCGCTGCCTCCTCTGATACGAAATCCACTAAATCATGAACGTGGAGCACGTTGCCGCAGGCAAATACGCCTTCGATATTGGTTTCCAGGCTTTCGTTCACCACAGGCCCTGATGTGACGCGGTTCATTTCCACGCCCATCCCGTTAGACAGCTCATTTTCAGGAATCAGTCCCACTGAGAGAAGCAGGGTGTCACAGGTATAATCCTCCTCTGTTCCCGGTATAGGCTTACCCTTGCCATCCACAGCAGCCAGGGTGATTCCCTCCAGCCGCTCCTTTCCCCGTATATCAACCACGGTATGGCTCAGCTTCAGCGGTATGCCGTAATCATCCAGACACTGAACGATATTACGTTTCAGTCCTCCGGAATAAGGCATCAGCTCCGCCACCACCTTCACCCTGGCTCCCTCTAATGTCATACGCCTGGCCATGATAAGGCCGATGTCTCCGGAGCCCAGGATAACCACTTCCCGTCCGGGCATGAAGCCCTCCATGTTCACCAGACGCTGGGCCGTACCCGCGCAGTAGATGCCCGCCGGCCGGTAGCCAGGTATGTTAAGCGCCCCTCTGGAACGCTCCCTGCATCCCATGGCCAGTATGACAGCCCTGGCCTGTATCTCAAACAGTCCCTCTTCCCTGTTCATGGCCGTGACCACCTTGTCATGGCTGATATCCATGACCATGGTGTTTAACTTATATTCAATATTCCTCTCATACACCTGTTCCTCAAACCTGGCAGCGTACTCCGGGCCTGTCAGCTCCTCCTTGAATGTATGGAGGCCGAATCCATTGTGGATGCACTGGTTTAATATGCCTCCAAGTTCCTTATCGCGTTCCAGGATCAGGATGCTCTCTATCCCGTTATCCCTGGCCGCTACAGCTGCAGCAAGACCCGCAGGACCGCCGCCGATTATGACAATATCATATTCCCTCATCTTGCGCGCGCCCCTTTCTATATTCTGTCCTTATTGGTTCCCACTACAAGCTTCGAATCCCCGCCGGCCTTTGTAATCTCCGTCATGGGAAGTCCCAGCTCACGGTGAAGCAGTTCCATGGATCTGGGGGTGCAGAACCCCGCCTGGCAGCGGCCCATTCCCGCCCTGGTCCTGCGCTTGATGCCGTCCAGGGAACGCGCTCCCAGGGGCCTGTGGATGGCGTCCAGGATTTCTCCCTCCGTGACCATCTCGCAGCGGCAGATGATATTTCCGTAAGCAGGATTCTGCTTAATCAGCTCTGCCTGCTCCTCTTTTGTAAGTGTATCCGGGTCCAGAATCCCCTTCCGGCTGCCGTTAAACTGCGGATTTGGCTCCAGCCCCAGCTTTTCCTTAAGGATTCCGGCCACCATCCTTCCAATGGCAGGACAGCTGGTAAGGCCAGGCGACTCGATTCCCGCACAGTCTACGAATCCGGGCGCGTCCTCCAGCTCCTTTATGATAAACTCATGGTGATCCTCATGGGCCCTGAGTCCCGCAAAGGATGTGATGACCTGGCGCATGGGCAGGTCCTTTACGTTCATCCCTGCTTTTGCAATCAATTCGTCCAGTCCCTCCCTGGTGGTGGCCGTGGCCTCCTTATCCTCAATATCAATGGCAGTTGGCCCCACAATCAGGTTGCCATGGACCGTAGGGGATACCAGAACACCTTTTCCATACTTACCCGGAAGAGCAAATATGGTGCGGCTCACATGATTTCCGGCGCTCTTATCCAACAGGCAGTAATCTCCCCTTCTGGGGGTTATGTGTATCTTTGTCCCGCTGACCATGTTGTGGAACTTATCGGCATGGACTCCTGCCGCGTTGACCACATAGCGGGTCTCATACACGCCCTGATTTGTTTCCAGAGCCCATCCGCCCTCTATCCTGCGGATATCCGTCACCTCAGTGTTAAATTTAAAGTCCACGCCGTTGGTATAGGCATTTTCCGCCAGCGCAATGTTCAGATTAAAGGGACATACGATGCCTGCCGTAGGTGCATAGAGAACGCCCGCCACCTCATCTGCCAGATTGGGCTCCATTTCCTTTATTCTCGCCTTATCCGTGATGATTTCCAAATCCTTTACACCGTTCTTAACCCCCCGCTCATACAGAGCTCTCAGGTCCGGCAGAGACTCCTCATCCAGACATACCACAAAGGATCCGCAGGGATTAAAGGGAAAATCCAGCTCCCTTGCCAGTTCAGGCATAATCTGGTTTCCTTCCACATTCAGCCTGGCCATAAGCGAGCCTTCCGCCGCGTCGTATCCGGCATGGACAATGGCACTGTTGGCCTTGGAAGTGCCGCAGCACACATCCTCCTCCCGCTCCAGGACACAGGCATTCACCTTATACCGTGACAGCTCCCTGGCAGATGCAGCGCCGGACACGCCGGCCCCGATTATTATTACGTCATACATATGTTTTGTTCCCTTCCTTCTTTTTTTGTGAAAATGCCGAATCCTCCCGGCATCTTCCTGCCGCCGCCCTCACCGGGCCGGCCTTTTATTTTAAATCCGCCGGCCTGGTCTTAAAGCAGCCAGCCCGGGCGGCCAACATTCAGCCCCGAAGGGTTTAAAAAGCGGAGCAAACAAGGCGTGTTTCCACACCCATTTGCTCCGCTCTGTTCTCACGCAATCAATATTCAGTTCATACTATATGTTACATCCACGGAATCGCCTGATACAGTAACACCGCCGCTACCGCGCCCACAACCGGTCCGATGATGACAACCGGCGCATAGCCCCAGTTGGAATCACCTTTGCCCTTAATCGGCAGAACAGCATGTGCAAGACGTGGTCCCAGGTCACGTGCCGGATTGATGGCATAACCGGTCAGACCGCCCAGAGACATACCGATTGATACGATGATTCCGAATACAAGCAGTTTATCTACGCCAGGAGCAATGCCGGTTACCTGGCCAATGCCTTTGATTGCAAATACAAGTACAAATGTACCCACTGCCTCGCTTAAAATGTTGCGTCCCATGTTAGGAACGGATGGTCCTGTACAGAAGGTTCCCAGCTTGGTTGCCGCTGACTCGGTTGCGTCATACTGGTCTTTGAACAGAAGGTACACAATGACAGCGCCCACAAAAGCACCTGCGAACTGTGCAACAATGTATCCGGGAACAAGTCCCCATGCCATGCTTCCATCCACTGCCAGGGCAATGGTCAGTGCCGGATTGAAATGCGCGCCGGATGCTGCGCCGAAGATGAACGCGGGCAGCATAACCGCAAGGCCCCATGCAAAGGTAATCTGGATGGAGCCAGCCCCCTTCATGCCTGACTTATTGAGCGTCACGTTTGCTACAACGCCGTCACCTAAGATGATCAGTATCATGGTCCCCAAAAACTCTGCAATATATGGCAACATATAATAACCCCCTTATCTGTATGGCATGGCCCCGGCCCCTGTGCCAAAGGGGCGCCGGATGCCGGGCAGCCATGCTGAATCACATTGTTTCATACCCATATCTGATTAATCTTCTTTTGCCCATCCATAAGAGCATTTCACGGCCTTGTTCCAGCCGGTCACCATCTCAGTCCTCTTCTCCTCTGAAATCTCCGGAGTAAAGGTGCGGTCGATGGCCCAGTTCTTGATAACTTCTTCCTTGTCAGCCCAGTATCCAACCGCCAGACCTGCCAGATAGGCAGCGCCCATGGCTGTGGTCTCCACGCACTGGGGACGGTTCACCGGAGCATTGATAATATCTGCCTGGGTCTGCATCAGATAGTTGTTTGCGCTTGCTCCGCCGTCCACCTTAAGGGCTGCCAGCTCTATGCCGGAATCCGCCTTCATGGCCTGGAGCACATCATTGGTCTGATAGCACAGGGAATCCAGTGTGGCACGGATAATGTGGTATTTGTTGACACCGCGGGTAATGCCCACGATAGTGCCTCTGGCGTACTGATCCCAGTGCGGCGCTCCCAGTCCGGTAAACGCGGGAACCACATAACAGCCGTTGGTGTCCTTTACCTTCTTAGCCATGTACTCGGAATCCGGCGAGGAATCTATCATCCTCATCTCGTCCCTCAGCCACTGGATGGCGGCGCCGGCAACGAAGATAGAACCTTCCAGAGCGTAATTCACTTTGCCGTCCAGGCCCCAGGCAATAGTGGTAACCAGGCCGTTCTTGGAGAACACCGGCTTCTCGCCTGTGTTCATCAGCATGAAGCAGCCGGTTCCGTATGTATTCTTTGCCTCGCCCGCATTGAAACAGGTCTGGCCGAAAAGAGCTGCCTGCTGGTCGCCTGCCGCCCCTCCGATGGGGATTGGGCCGCCAAAGAACTGCGGGTCGGATTCACCGTATACGAAACTGGATGGTTTTGCTTCCGGAAGCATGCACTTCGGAATGTTTAACTCGGCCAGAATCTCATCATCCCACTGCAGTGTGTTAATGTTGAACAGCATGGTGCGTGATGCGTTGGAATAATCGGTTACATGTACTCTGCCCTTGGTCAGCTTCCAGATCAGCCATGTCTCCACGGTTCCGAACAGCAGCTCCCCTTTTTCTGCGCGTTCCCTGACTCCCTCCACATTTTCAAGTATCCATCTCAGCTTTGTTCCTGAGAAATAAGCGTCAATCACAAGTCCTGTCTTGGCACGGAAGGTATCGACCAATCCTTTCTCCTTCAGTGTATCGCAGTACTCGGAGGTCCTGCGGCACTGCCACACGATTGCATGGTATACGGGCTCCCCAGTCTCCTTATCCCAAACAATGGTGGTCTCACGCTGGTTAGTGATGCCGATGGCCGCGAGATCCTCTGCGGTAGCCCCGATTTTGGACATAGCCTCCACTGCAACGCCTAACTGTGTGGACCAGATTTCATTGGCATCGTGCTCTACCCAACCTGGCTTCGGGAAGTACTGTGTAAATTCCTTCTGAGCAACACTGCACATTTCCCCCTTTTCATTGAACAGGATACACCTGTTGCTTGTCGTACCCGAATCCAGTGCCATTACATACTTTGCCATAAAAAACCCTCCTTCTTGTTGTTCTGATACATACCATATGTATCATTTATACATAAACCCATTCTCCTTCCCCAGGAGAGCGGACTTAAGCTTCGATATTTACATCAGCCATACCTTCTGATTCGTTGTCGATACGGATATGGCCCCGGCTGACAGGGCTGCCATCACATCTTCCTTGTCTGATATAAGTCCCCCCGCTATAACAGGCACCTTCACCAGCCTGCACACCCTGCGTATCACCTTGGGCATGAGTCCCGGGAGTATCTCTATGATGTCGGGCCTGGCCACGCTCATCTGTTTCTCGATGTTTTCAAATGCCATGGAATCCAGTACAAAAACCCTCAGCGTGGTATACAGGGACAGCTCCCTTGCCCGCTTTATCAGGGCCGGCTTTGTTGAAATGATTCCGTCCGCGCTGGTATTATTCCTGATAAAATCCACCGCAACCTCTTTGCTGCTGAGTCCTGTTATCAGATCAATATGCACCATGGCTACTTTATCTGACTCTTTAATCTGTCCCACGATTGCGCTGATATTACAGATATCCCCAAAGAGGATGAACACCACCTTAATCTCATCCCTTTTGCAGCAGGCGTCAAGACCTTCCATGTCCTTTACCGCCGCTATGACCGGATTAGTTTCAATCAGGTCATATAATTTCTGATTCATCGGTATCCCCCCTCACTTAATTTCACCACTAAAAAGAGCATAGTTCTAAATCAACATTTCTGTCGTTTCACTATGCTCTCATCATCTCAGCAACTTTATTCGTCTGTCTTCATCTGTTTCCAATATAGCACATTGCACATACAAATTCAATAGAAGAATTTCTTTTCTCGCATAATGTACAATTTTAAATCAATTTTAGCACTTTTTTTATTGATATTTAACAGCTTTTAACACTGTTTTACTATTTTTTAGTTATTATTTTAACAAAGTGACGATTTCATCCATGGTCTTGCTCCCCATCACAATCCTGCTGTCATTTATGATCATCATAGGCACCCGCTTAATATCATACTGGGCCACCAGGTCATCGTAAAGGGCCGCGTCAATCATCTCGGCCTCAATATTCGGATTCAGGATGGCAATCTGCTGGCAGGCTGTCACTACCAAAGGGCAGTGATGGCACGCAAGGGACACGCATATCTTGATATTCGCCTTCTTATCCAGCCGTTCTATCTTCTTTCTGGTACCCTTTGGCACCTCCTGTCCCGGCCCTGCCAGGTTATAGACAGCCAGCACAAAGGAGTTAATTTCCCTGCCTCCGGGCACTCCGTGAAAAGCAGCGCGCCCATAGGCCCCGTCCTTATACAGCCCGGTTACAGGCAGCCACGCCGTATTCAGTTCCGGCACCTGGTCCGCCTCGTCCGGCCCGTATAACTCCAGCTCCAGGTTAGGGCTTACAGAGACGATTGCCCTCAGAAAGGAGGCCATCTCCCTGTCCTTTTCCCCGGACAGGTCCGCCACAGCCCTGATTGTCACTTTTTTCTCCATCCTGCCGAAAATACCGGCCAGCTGGTCCTTAAGCCCCTGGTCCACCAGACTGCTTTCTCCCGGAATCGTATTTAAATCAATCGTAACCTCCACCTCCCTACAGCATTCCCACCAAATCCAGGCTGGGTGTCAGCGTCTCTTCTCCCGGCTTCCACTTTGCGGGACACACCTGGTCTCCATGTTCCTCCACGAACCGGGCGGCCTGAACCTTGCGCAGCAGCTCCTGGGCATTCCGGCCGATTCCCATGTCATGAATCTCATATGCCTTAATCCTGCCTTCCGGATTCAGGATAAAGGTTCCCCGAAATGCCTGGCCTTCCTCCTCATCCAGCACGCCGAACTCTCTGGCCAGCTTCCCGGCCGGGTCTCCCAGCATGGGATACTGTATCTTTTTGATGGTATCCGAGGCATCCGCCCATGCCTTATGGACAAAATGGGTATCCTCCGACACCGAGTAAATTTCACACCCGGCTTCCTTAAATTCCTCATAAAAATCAGCCAGATCCCCTAACTCCGTAGGGCACACAAAGGTAAAATCAGCCGGGTAGAAAAAAAATACAGACCAGTGCCCCAGTGTATCCTCCCTGGTCACATCCATGAACTTCCCCTGATAAAACGCCTGTACCTTAAATTCCCCGATGGTCCTGTTAATCAGATTCCCCATAAAAATGCTCCTTTCTCCAATTGTTAAGACAACAATTCCTGTTTTCCCGCAAATAAACTGACTTTTCTGATATCAGTTTGATTGTAGCACAAGTTTTTGTAGAGGACAAGGGGGGATAAGGATGGGATGGATATGGGGAGGCACCGCGGCGGCCGCTAAAACCGCTCCTGTCAGCGCCCCCTGCGCATCTGCCGCACCAGCTTTTTTGTTTCTCTGTCCACGCGGAAGGATTCTGTGATTTTCTGGAGTGCTTTATTGTAGGTCCAGTCGTCCAGGCTGCTTTGCTTCAGGTATTCCATTACCTGGTCCGGGAATTTGACGAAATAGACAGAGAGGGCCCAGGCCACGGCCATTTTGGCATAGTAGCCTGTATGATGGACGCCGTCCAGCAGTTTTAGGGCATGTTCCAGATAGGCCCGGTCTGTGTAATGAGATAACAGCATGACGGTTCCAAAGCGCAGGCCGTATTCCCCGCCGGATTGGAAATAAGGCTGGATGAACTGCCAGACCTCCTCTTTGTAACGGCCGGTAATCTTAAGGGAGCCGCAGAATATATCGCACACTGCCCAGTTATTGATGGCCGGGACAAAAGCGGTTACGTATTCCCTGGCCGTGTCCCAGTCACGGCAGCCTCCGCAGATACACAGCCCCCAGATTATCATTTCGTCGTAGAGAACGCCGTCTGTTCCCTGGCCCTTTTCCTTCCAGGCACCTGATACCTCTTTTATGTATTCCTGCCATCCGCTCTTTTTCAGGTCTTTCGCGATGCCCCGGAGCACGGGTGTGCGCACTCCCATGATGCCGGTGATTCCCGGCAGAAGCCGGCTGTGGAATTCCCGGTACTCCGGGTCTGATGATTCTTCCAGTTTTATTCTTACGGTTTCACGTATGGTTATCTTCTCAGTCATTTTAATCTCCTGGTTTAAATGACAATGTTCCACTGAATTAAAGCGTGCTTCTGACTGGATGGAACACTAGCTTTCTGGCGCGCTTTAGAGCAGAAATTCGCTGAGTACAAAGTTGCTTACATCCATTCCCCATTCGGTCAGGGATATCCAGACACCCTCGCGCTTTAAGAGTCCGTCCGCAATGAGCCTCTCTATTACAGGGCCGTATATGCCTTCGATTTTAATCCCGAACATGGATACAAAGTCTATCTCTGATATGCCTTTTGTCATGCGAAGTCCCAGGAACATGAATTCCTCCATTTGGGCTTCCCTGGTCAGTTCCTCCACAGGGCCTCTGAGAAGGGCAAGCGCTGAGGATCCGCCTTCTTCGGAAAAATCCAGATGCAGATAGGTGTCCAAATCACGTTCATTGGAGAAACGTGTTCCGTTCATGCATGAGGAGGAGCCCAGGCCCAGGCCCAGATAGGGAACTCCCCTCCAGTAGCCTGTGTTGTGCAGACACTCCCTGCCAGGCTTGGCGTAATTGGATATCTCATAACGGCCGTATCCCTGTTCAGCCAGAAAGGTCCTGGTAAAATGATATATGCGGTTCTCTGTCTCCTCGTCCGGAAGGGCGGGATAAAGGGCCGCTCTTTTTCCGGGAACGGGAGCCTGCTCCGTATGGCGGCCGCCCCGGGGGTGCAGAAAGCAGACGTCATCTGTTTTAAGGCCGGTCTCCTCCTCTTCCCTCTTTCCATAACGGTCCCAGAAGGGTGTCCCCTCCTCCACAATAAGGCTGTATGCGGATATGTGCTCCGGTTTCAGCATGGTCACCTTCCTGAGCGTATTCTTCCATCTCTCCAGCGTCTGCCCCGGAATGCTGCTCATCAGGTCCACATTCACGTTGGTGAACCCGGCCATGCGGGCGCACTGGTAGCTCTTCAGGAATTCCTCAAAGGTATGGATTCTCCCCAGGTCCTTAAGTTCCTGGTTGTCCGCGGACTGGAGGCCAATGCTCAGCCGGTTGATTCCCGCCGCGCGGTAGATATGAAGCTTGTTCTGAAGCAGGGTGCCGGGATTGACCTCAATGGTAATCTCGGCATCTGCCGCTATGTCGAAATTCCTGTTCAGAGCCTGCATGATATCCCTGATAAGACACGGTTCCATAACAGAAGGAGTGCCTCCTCCTATGAACACGGTCTTGACCTGGTATTCACGGCAGCAGGCACCCTGGACTTCTATTTCCCTGATTAGTTGTTCGGTATAAGCCTCATGGACAGACGCCAGCGCCCTGAAGGACAGGAAATCGCAGTAAAGGCATTTCCTGGCGCAAAAGGGTACATGGAGGTACAGCTCCAAGGGCTTCCTCTGTAAGTTTGTCATCTTATGATTTATCCCACCTATTTATTCGTCATCCAGCTTCAGCACACTCATGAATGCTTTCTGCGGAATCTCTACATTTCCAATCTGGCGCATCCGTTTCTTGCCCTCCTTCTGCTTCTCAAGAAGTTTTCTCTTACGGCTGATATCGCCGCCGTAGCACTTGGCCAGCACATCCTTACGGACAGCCTTCACCGTTTCCCTGGCAATGATCTTGCCTCCGATGGCTGCCTGGATCGGTATCTCAAACAGATGTCTGGGAATCTCATCCTTCAGCTTCTCGCACATCTTTCTGCCCCGTTCATAGGCGGAATCCGCGTGTACAATGAAGGAAAGGGCGTCCACCTCCTCACGGTTCACCAGGATGTCCAGCTTCACCAGGCTGGAACGCTCGTATCCCTTGAGCTCGTAGTCAAAGGAAGCGTATCCCCTGGAACGGGACTTAAGGGCATCGAAGAAATCATAGATAATTTCATTTAAGGGCAGCTCGTATTTCAGAAGGGCACGGGTGGTCTCGATGTATTCCATGCCCAGGTAATTGCCTCTGCGCTCCTGACAGAGCGTCATAATTGAACCTACAAATTCCGTGGTCACCATAATTTCCGCACTGACGATTGGCTCCTCCATGTACTCGATTTCCGTAGGATCAGGAAGGTTGGACGGATTCGTCAGCTCCATCATCTCGCCCGTGGTTTTGTGCACCCTGTATACAACGCCCGGGGCCGTTGTCACCAGGTCTAAGTTGTATTCACGCTCCAGACGCTCTTCTATGATTTCCAGGTGCAGAAGTCCCAGAAAACCGCAGCGGAATCCGAAGCCCAGGGCAATGGATGTCTCCGGTTCATAGAACAGGGAGGCATCGTTGAGCTGGAGTTTTTCCAGCGCGTCTCTTAAGTCATTGTACTTGGCTCCATCCGCCGGATAGAGGCCGCAGTATACCATGGGGGTAACCTTTTTGTAACCGGGAAGAGGTGACGCGCAGGGGTTGTCCCTGGAGGTCACCGTATCGCCCACGCGGGTATCCCGCACATTCTTGATGCTGGCCGTGATATAGCCTACCATGCCTGCCCTCAGCTCGTCGCAGGGAATGAACTGGCCCGCGCCGAAATATCCCACCTCCACTACATCCTCCTCGGATCCGGTGGCCATCATACGGATAGGGGTTCCTCTTTTTACGGTTCCCTCCATGATGCGGCAGAATATGATGACTCCCTTGTAAGAATCGTAGATGGAGTCAAAGATAAGAGCCTTTAAGGGCGCTTCCGGATCTCCCTTGGGAGCAGGTATCTTGTGGACTATGGCTTCCAGCACTTCTTCTATATTAGCACCTGTTTTTGCCGAAATGTGGGGGGCGTCGCTGGCGTCCAGACCGATGACATCCTCGATTTCCGCTGCCACCCGCTCCGGCTCCGCGCTGGGGAGGTCGATTTTATTGATAACCGGAAACACATCCAGGTCATGGTCCAGGGCCAGGTACACGTTGGCCAGGGTCTGGGCCTCGATTCCCTGGGAGGCGTCCACCACCAGTATGGCTCCGTCGCAGGCAGCCAGGCTTCGTGATACCTCGTAGTTAAAATCCACATGTCCCGGAGTGTCTATCAGGTTGAAAATATACTCGTTTCCATCCTGGGCCTTATATACGGTACGGACTGCCTGGGACTTGATGGTAATTCCCCTCTCACGTTCCAGGTCCATATTATCCAGTACCTGCTCCTGCATCTCACGGCTGGTGAGAAGTCCTGTTTTCTCAATAATACGGTCAGCCAGGGTGGACTTTCCGTGGTCAATGTGTGCTATAATGCAAAAATTGCGAATTTTACTCTGGTCAACTGTTGGCATGCTTTATCCTCTTTCTGTGGTATTTCTTCACCGGAAACTTACGTACATCCACATGGAAAACGCTTCCGTTCGCTTACTGAATTATACTATCTTTTCTATTTCCTTGCAACACCATATCCAAAAGTTCTGACAGGGGCTCCATGGCGTTTAAAGCCTCCTCATAGGTGTTTGTCTGGGCTCCCACCTCGATCAGGCTGGACTTGGGACGCAGGTGTTCATTGTACCGAAGGCCCTTAAGGTATATCTTGCGGGTAAAGCCGGGGTAATAGGCAGCGGCTCCCAGCTGCATCTGAAGGCTGAATGCCAGGTTATCCTCCCGGTATGGATTCTGCAGATACTCGATAGGCCCCTCCGGCGTCTGGCTCAGTCCGTTGAAAAACATAATCTGCGCCGTGTCCCTGCCATCCACCTGGGTGACCAGATGCAGGTTTTCCCCTACCCCGTCCCTGTGGATATCAAGCACCACCTCGATGGAGGGATTCTGCTGCAGTATATTGGTAATTCCGTCCAGTGCATAATTATATGCCTTGCTCCGGTCCAGCTGGCCGTTTTTCAAGTCATACACCGATTTGTCGTGGTATACATTGTAACCCTTGGCCTCCAGCAGCCGGGTCAGGTAGTCCCCAATACCCACCACGGTCTGTCCGGGTCCGGAATCCTTATAAGCTTCCTGGGAATGAGTGTGGTAAATAAGTATCTGCGGCTTGGAGTCGTCCCCCTTCATGGTCATGTCACGGCTCAGCAGGTCCCTGGCATTCATCAGATCACGGCCCGCCGTGGTGGAGGTGTGGACGCTGTAAAAATGTTTTATGAGGAAGTCGTAATCCATCAGCTGTTCCAACACATATGTATTGCCGGTAATGGGGCGCTCCAGTGTCCCCGTTATGGTCTCCAGGGACTGGCTGGCTCCCTGGAATCCGGACGCTCCCATAGTTCCCGCGCCGGCTGCCAGGTCCTGGCCCCGGGTACTGTCTGCTCCGGCAGCGCCCGCATCGGCAGTTCCCCCTGCGCCGGCTTCTCCTGAGGCCACGATTCCTGTTTCCTCCGGAGTCTGCTGGCCGGACTCTTCATTGCCGTACCAGGCAAGATACTGGTGTTCTTCATAAAATGTTTTTACCGCGTTGTATTTGCGGTAAGCAGGATCCGGGTCATTGACTCCCCCACTGCCTCCCCGGACATCCGGCCAAGAGCCTGACACACCGGGATCTTCTGCCGGATGGGCCTGGTTCCATATGGCTTCTACCAGCCATTGTCCGCCTGCGCATATCATATTTCTGCACTCATTCTTTGTTATGCTTCCCGCGGCCCGGCTTATATACCGGCCGCACAGGAGCATAAGCAGTATAAGGACCGTGCCGGCCAGAAACCGGCGCACGAGCCGGTCCACGCCTCCACGTCTTATTCTCATCAATTCATTCACCTGTCATCATACTATTATTATGATATGCAGGAACGCAGAGGATATTGCTTGTTTCGTAACCTTACGGAAAAACAGCCTGATGGATGCCCTCGGATATGGTAAAGCTTAACTGCTTTACAGACTGGTCAATATCCGGAGGAGTGACGTAAAGAGGACCGAATTCCGGCTCCAGCAGCTCCCGTATAAGCTGATACTGTCCGTCCGGGTCCATTTCCTCGATCCAGCTCCCCGTTCCCCTGGTACCCTCATTTTCCGCCAGCACCCTCACCAGCGCGGAGACAGTATCGTGGACAATGGCTGCCGCCCCCACTACGGTGGGAACCCCTATGGCCATCACCGGCACTCCCAGACTTTCCTTTGTCAGGCTGTGGCGGTGATTTCCAACTCCTGAGCCCGGATGGATTCCCGTATCTGTAAGCTGGATAGTGGTCCCCAGACGCCGCACGCTCCTGGCCGCCAGGGCGTCAATGGCAATAATCAGGTCAGGATGGGTTTCATGTATGATACCCTTTAAAATTTCTGCCGTCTCCATGCCGGTCTGTGCCATGACTCCGGGCGCAATGCCGCTGATGGCGGGAAGCTTCCTGTCCTTCAGGAAGGTGTTTCCATACTGTCCGTCCAGATGTCTTGTTACCTGCAGGTTATCCAGCACCCTGGGGCCCAGGGAATCCGGGGTAACGGAGTCATTTCCCAGTCCCACCACCAGGATCGAGGGCAAATCCTCCTCCCTGTACCCAATCATCTCTGCCATAAGCTTTTGTATCTGGCGGGCCAGTTCTTCCGATATCTCACTGTGGTAATCATCGTCCGCCTTGGACAGCCGGTCTGCCTCCAGGGTCAGGTAGGTCCCTCTGGGCTTTCCCATTGACTTGGCTCCCTGTTCATTCAGTATCTTTACCTCTGTCAGTTTAAGGCCGCTTTTTTGGTGATGCCATTCCTTCAGCCGGACTCCGGATACGTCTCCGCCTTCCCCCATGGAACTCTCACGCTGTTCCAGCGCCAGGTCCGTCCTCACCTGGAAGGTACTGGCCGCGGCCTCATTGACAGCGTTTACAGCTGCATTTTCCTCCATATTCATCCACCTCACATCTCGTTCTCCCATCAGTTTCTGCGATTATGGCCGGAAATATGTATGATTGGATTGTCAAATTTCTTCAAAAATTCGCCAAATATGACTTGACATTCCGGGTCAGATTAGCTAGAATACAATAGTATGTTTACATTGAACTGTCCGTGTCCAGGCTTTGATGGAAAACACAAAGATTATAATATGAAGAACGGAGGTGTATTTCATTGGCTAACATTAAATCTGCAAAGAAGAGAATCTTAGTAAACGAGACTAAGGCTGCAAGAAACAAGGCGATCAGATCCAAGGTTAAAACTGCAATCAAGAAGGTGGACGCTGCTGTTGCCGCTGGGGACAAGGCTGCTGCCCAGGCTGCACTGCTGGCTGCTACCACCGAGATTGACAAGGCTGCTACCAAGGGAGTATATCACAAGAATAATGCTTCCCGCAAGGTATCCCGCTTATCCAAGGCTGTTAATTCCATCGCTTAATTTATAGAGATATTCATTGTTAAGGAATTTCAGACACTCTTCCTTCCGGACCAACCCACCGGGAGGATTTTTTTCTTTCAATATTGCTCTGACTCCCATTTTTCATGCAGTGCATAAAATGAAGATTCCTGCCCATACTATCATCGAGGTGATAGATATGGCATCCTATGTTTCCCCGAAAATTCGGGACAAATTCGAAACCCTTTCCGTTGACCTGAAAAACTGCATCCTGGAGCGCAATGTGCACCTGGAAACATTGCAGGACCTGATTAAGGTTCTGGATGAAATCGTGAAAGAGGGAAGCTGACAGCATCTAAAGGAGGCAGAATCATGAATCGTACCATGAATCAGGATACAGCAGAAAACAGGGACTGTTCCAACGATACGGACCATGTGAAGAAGGACAAGGGCGCTTATGCAGAGCCCCTGCCGGAATCGTTCAGGCCGCGCCGTGACGGCCCTGGCGGAGAATAAGGCTTTAAGAGGGAAAAATCCCAGACAGATAAGCGGTTGCCTGCTTTTCCTGCCTGGGATTTTTCATGTTTTCTTCCGGGTACCGGCTTTACATATGGTCTAACAACTTAGGATTTGCAAAGCCATACTCAAGATAATAGTTCAAATCCAAATTGTAGAATAGGAACACACAATTCACAATAATGCCTGTCTACAAAAGTTTTTCTATAGCGCTCCATTATAGGTCTGCTTTTATCAAACAAATATCCTAATTTCTCCAATTCAGAAAAACACATTTTCCATGCGGTTTGGACTGCATCTGTTGTGTGGGGAATTAGAAAAGTTAAATATTTACCGCTCTCCAATCCTCTACACTTGATTTGATTTAGTGCAAAGTTGTGATTCGGGGTGGGGGTAATTGATGCAAACATCATAACAGCACTGACAAGGCTTTACTATTTCAGGATTATCCATAGGTATTGCATAAAAAACGGTATCCTCATCATATAAATTGTTCTCTTTTATCCATTTCTTAAAAGTATCCATCAGTTTGTAATTTTCAACGTCATACTCACCAGTTCTTCTCATATAAATAACCTTAGAGGACGGTATTCTTTCTTCGAAGCTGTGGTTTTCCAAGATGCCCACCACAGGCTTTACATACACAAATGTTTATCCCATAAAGCTGTTTCAGTATTTCCGGCATCTCC
>OWIH01000116.1_pt1 | contig 44283 bp, 46 predicted proteins | sample 1732891 | NCBI WGS metagenome assembly OWIH01 (sample SAMN05065765, study PRJEB22554) | human gut metagenome | biome: ENVO:2100002; feature: ENVO:00000062; material: ENVO:00002003 | host: Homo sapiens | place: USA
CGAGATGTAGCTCCGTCTCGTGGGCTCGGAGATGTGTATAAGAGACAGATACATACGATCAGGTAAGGGAGAAGCTCTGCCGCCTTTTACATGAGGATGAGGATACGGTACTGGCAGGGATGAAGCGTATTGCGGACGTGATGTGTGAACTGGCCGGGACATACATTGAACTGGGCGTGGACGGCGTGTATTATGCGGCCCTGGGCGGCGAAACACGGTTCTTCACGGATGAGGAATTTGATAAATGGATTAAGCCCTTTGACCTGCAGATTATGAAGGCCATCAAGGACGCGGGAGGCTACTGCTTCCTCCACATCTGCAAGGATCAGCTGAACATGGACCGCTATAAGGATTACGGCCCCTACGCGGACGTGGTGAACTGGGGCGTATACGAAGCGCCGTTCAGTTTAGAGGACGGACGGAAGATGTTTGCGGGAAAAACCATCATGGGCGGCCTGCCGAACCGTCACGGCGTACTGGTGGACGGACCGGCAGAGGCAGTGAAGGAAGAGACAAGGAAGGTGATTGAGGACTTCGGAAGAACCCATTTCATTTTGGGAGCTGACTGCACCCTTGCCACAGAACAGGATATGGACCTTTTAAAGGCAGCCGTAGAGGCAGCCAGGGAATAATGTAACAGCGAATATCAAAAGGAGGAACAGAGAATGATGAACAGAAAGTTAGCAATGGCACTTGCGGTATCCATGGTGGTGGGCTCTCTTGCGGCCTGCGGCGGCAAGACCGACCAGGCAGGCACCACCGCGGCATCCAAGGCAGAGAACGCCCAGGGCGGCCAGAGCGGGACGGCTGAGGGCGCTGAGGCAGCGGACGGTGAAAAGACCGTATATCCCGCGGGAACCCTGGTGGTGTATGCCATGGGAAACCCGCAGTACAGGCAGCAGTGGTTTGAGACATGGCTGGAGGACCACAAGGATATTGCGCCGGACGTGAAGATTGAGTTTGTCCAGACAGAGGGAACCGCGGACATCCGCGAGAAGATTACCATGACAGCATTGTCGGGAGCCACCGAGGACCTTCCCGACGCAGCTATGCTGGACCCTGTAACCATCATGGATTTGGCAGGTGCAGGCCTCTTAAAGGATGAGACGGAATATCTGACCCCTCTACTGGATAAGATGGTAGACGGAGCCGCCACAGACGCCACCATCGGCGGACGCATTTACGCGCTGCCGGATTCCGTAAGGCCCCAGGTGCTGTTTTACAACCAGGAGATTTTTGACAAGCACGGCGTGGACGCGGAGCAGATGAAGACCATGGAAGGCTACATAGAGGCAGGACGCCAGCTAAAGGAAAAGAGTAACGGGGAAGTTTACCTTTCCTACATTGATCCAACCAGCAAGACCTGGAGATACTGGGGCCGCAGAGGACTTATGCCGTCGGCAGGCGCTAAAATCTGGGATGAGAGCGGCGAAGTTGTAATCGGAAGCGACGAAGGGACGCAGAAGGCATTGGGCGCCCTGGACACCATGAATTCCGAGGGATTGCTGTTAAAGACAACCATCATGGAACCGGCTCTCTACGACGCCATCAACAAACAGCAGGTAGCCACGTTCTGCATCGGCGCTTTCTGGGATGAGTTCATGAGAAAGAACTGCGAAGCCACCAAGGGGCAGTGGAGAGTCATGTCCGCTCCTGAGTTTGAAGGCGTTGGCAAGGCAGGCGCTCCTGTATCCCAGTACATGGCCATCATCGAGAAGGGCGACAATCCTTACTCAGAGCTGTTCCGCCAGATGTGGTATGATTTCACCTTTGACACACAGGCAAAGGAAGTATGGGTGAATTCCATGGAAGAACAGAACGCGCCATATTCCAACCCTGTATCCAGGGAAATGCTGGAAGACCCGTTCTGGAAAGAGCCATCTGACTTCTACGGCGGCCAGTCCTTCCGCGAGATGGAGGGCAAGTGCCTGGAGAACGGCGCGGCAAACCTGGTGGTGACACCTCAGGATGCGGAGGCAGATGAAATCATTTCTGCCGAGCTGGAGAAGTACGTGGCAGGCAACCAGTCCATGAGCGACGCCATCGCCAACATGGATAAGAACTTAAAAGCTAAGATCGGCAAGGCTGAAATCAGCCAGTAATGCATGAAAAGGCTCCCGCCCCGAGGAGGGAGCCTTTTATAAACCTTAAGGAGGAGGCAGCGAATGTTAAAAGCACTGAAAAAATACAGGGCTCCCTATTTGTTTATCATGCCCTTTTTTATCCTGTTTCTTGTATTTCAGCTGGTGCCCACCATATGGACGTTCTACATCAGCCTGACAAACTGGAAGGGAATCGGGACTCCGAATTTCTGCGAGTTTGACAACTACAGGAAAATGCTGATTGACGATATGTTCTGGGAATCCCTGGGCAACACAGTGGTCTACTGGCTCACCGGACTGGTATTCATTATCTGCTGTGCCCTGCTCATCGCGTCCCTATTAAACAGCAGATACTTAAAGAGTAATTCCGCCAGGGCATTTTTCAAAACGGCTACCTTCCTTCCGAATATATGTGCAGCCATTGCCATGGGTCTTATTTTCCGAATGCTGTTTGATGAAAACGTGGGCCTGGTCAATGAGCTGGTGACAATGCTCGGGGGCAGCAGGCTCCCCTGGCTTACCAGCACCACATTTTCAAAGATACCGGTCATTATCCTGAATGTCTGGAGATATACCCCATGGTTTACCATGATTCTCTTATCAGGACTGCTTAACATATCCAAGGATTACTATGAGGCAGCCACGGTGGACAGGGCCAACGGGTGGCAGCAGTTCTGGTTTATAACCCTGCCGTCCTTAAAGAACATCCTGTTTTTCTGTTCCGTCACACTGACAGTGGATATGTGGAAGCTGTTCAATGAATCCTATATTCTTCCGGGGCCGGGAACCTCCAACTCATCCCTGTTCCAGTACATGTACGAGTCAGGCTTTAATGTATTCAACATGGGTTATGCATCGGCAATCGGCGTTATCCTGATTCTTATTCTGATTGTCATATCCATCATCCAGTTTGTGGTAAGACACAAGCAGGGCGAAATATAGAAGGAGGGAATGAAATGAACAGAAAGAAAAATACGTCTGCTGTCCTGGTTTACGGCGTACTTGTATTTATCACCATTATCTGCCTGTTTCCCATTGTGTGGATGTGCCTGATTTCCATAAAGAGCGCCAGTGAGAGCATTACGGGATTCAATTCCCTGATGGTTTCAAATCCCACCATGGCAAACTTTAAGCGCCTGTTTGAAATGATTCCTGTTGGACAGAATGCCTTTAACAGCGTGTTCACCACCATCATGGGAACCATTACCTCCCTGTTTTTCTGTGCCCTGGCAGGCTTTGCCTTTGCAAAGTACAGGTTTCCGGGCAGGAAATTCCTTTTTTACTTTGTCATTGCCACCATGCTGGTGCCGCCGGAGGTGGGAAGCGTGCCTTTGTTCATCATCATGAAGAAGGTGGGACTGATTAACAGCCTCTGGTCTTTGGTAATCCCCAGGATTGCCACTGCGGTGGGTATCTTTTACATGAACCAGTACATAACAGATGTGCCGGATGAACTGGTGGAGGCGGCCAGGATTGACGGATGTTCTGACTTCGGCATCTTCACCAGAATCATTCTCCCGGTTATCAAGCCGGCCATGGCCTCATGGGGAGCCATCACCCTGATTGCCAGATGGAACGATTTCTTCTGGCCTCTGCTGTACTTAAGGAAGCAGGCAAAGTACACGCTGATGGTGACGATTTCACTGCTGCCGGTCAGCGAGGGGTTATCCACCCCGTGGCCCGTTATACTGGCGGGCACCACCCTGGTTATCATACCTATCATCATCCTGTACCTGATTCTGGAGAAGTTCCAGAAGGCGGGTATGATGGAGGGCGCTGTTAAGGGATGACCTGGTGCGTATAAAAGCACATTGACAATCCAATGTTTTTTGCCTATGATTATGGCATAAGCAAAGACAGGAAAAGCAACAGCATTTTCAGGAATATTGCATAGGCAGTAAGCCTGGACGGACAGCGGTTCGCTGCCCGGAGCCGGCATGGGTTCCAGGAGGGAAGAGATATGACCCGGAAGGATTTGTGGAAATATTGCGGGGTGGAGCAGTGCAGGGAGATGATGGGGCAGGATAGTTGTCTTTAGACGCTGTCAGGTTAAGAAATTATTTTGTCAAATCCTTTTTTTCCTTTCTCTTTACTGTCCCTGATACATTCGTCCAGCAAAAGGGTTGAGTAGCCATGTCCCTTAAATTGTCCGGATACCCACAGACAGTGAGGATCGGATTCATACTTAAGCAGTATGATTCCGATCACCTTTATTTTTATTACCGTGAAAGGGTCTTACACCCCCTGTATAACCGGCTGTATCTGCCTGCCCTCCAGGGCCTCCTTCAGGGTGTTCTCTATGAGCCCGGTACGGGCAATCATGGAGGTGGGCTTTTTCACCGGGTCGTCCTGGCCAAAGGGGACAAAGTAGATGTTCTTCATGTTGAACAGCAGGCCGATGTTCTTAAGGTTGATGCCCAGGGCATCGTTGGTGGATACGGAAATCACCAGGGGCCTGCCGTTTCGCAGATGTGCTTTCGCGGCCATGAGGACCGGGGTGTCCGTTATTCCGTTGGCCAGTTTTGCCAGGGTGTTGCCGGTGCAGGGGGCGATGAGTAGGACATCCAGGTACCCCTTTGGACCAATGGGTTCGGCCTCCTCGATTTTTAGTATGGGCTTCATTTCCGTGATGGATGTTATCCGGTCCATAAACTCGCCGGTATCCCCAAAACGGGAGTCCGTGGACTGGACGCTCCCTGAGAATATGGGGTGCAGGACGGCTCCTGTCTCCTTCAGATGTCTGATTTCCTGTTCTATCTTTGCAAAGGTGCAAAAAGACCCGGTGACGGCCAGGCCTACATGTTTTCCTTTTAATTCCATATTGTTCTCCTTATTTCTTACTGAGTCTGTGAATCCCGGATATGCTCCATGACGGCCTCATAAAGAATGATGGCAGAGGAATGGGGGGAGTAACGGCCGGGAAGTCCGGGGCATAATCTGGCCCGTATATTCAGGCGTTTAAGGGCCTGGAAGTCCACCCCTCCCGGAGCGGAGGCAATGTCGATGACAGCCGCATTTTCCTGAAGCTGTTTTACCAGGGCACCATCCAGTACCAGGGACGGTATGGTGTTGAATATAAAGTCAAACTCTCCTATGACGGATTCCAGTTCCTTTAACAGGCAGGTATCGTATCCCAGACAATGGGCCTGGACCAGCCGGGAGGCATCGCGGCCTGCCACGGTTACGCCGGCACCCATGCCCTTCAGCCGATCGGCCAGAATGGAGGCGCATCTGCCGTATCCGGTTACCAGGCAGCGGCTTCTGTAAAGGTTCACCGGACTTAAGGCTATGGCCTCTGCCACGGCGCCCTCTGCGGTTGCCACGGCATTCCTCCATGCCACCTCCTCCATCCGCATGAAATCATGGCAGGGAATGGAAAGGGAATCACAGCGCTCCCTGACAGAGGAAGGGATATTACCTCCAAAAAGTATATGGGTGTTTTTCAGGCAGTCTGCGAGGGCTTGTATTTCCAGGCCGGGCAGGCTGTTTTCTGAGAAGATGGTTTTACCGTCCTTTGTAAAAGGAACGGGGCAGAGGATGATATGGGAATCTTCCATGGCTTCTCTGAGAGAGAAGGGGGAAGAGGGTCTGTCATAGTAAAAGAGGGTCCTGGCTCCGGACTGACTTAGAAGCCGGTTCAGGCAAATATGCCTGGAATCTCCGCCCAGTATGAGGAATTGATGCATGGATACGCTCCTTATGAGATTGGTTTCATATTGTCACTATATGACAGAAGGAAATAATTGGTACCATAAAGATGAGTTTGTCATATTTTCATAGTATAATGATTGAATCGGGGGACTTATGTTTATGAGACACAGTATTTTTGAGGGCAGCGCTTCGGCAGTGGTGACGCCCATGAACGGATATGGAAATCTTGATTTTGACGCCTTTGGAAGGCTTTTGGAATGGATGATAAGGGAAGGGACGGACGCTGTGGTGGTGAACGGTACCACCGGGGAGTCGGCCACTTTGGACGACAAGGAAAAAATGGCTGTCATCCGCTATGCCGTAAGGCAGGTGGACGGCAGGATTCCTGTTATCGCGGGTACGGGGAGCAACTGTACGGAGCATGCGGTGGAGCTGTCCAGAAAGGCCCAGGAGCTGGGGGCAGATGCCCTGCTGCAGGTGACGCCTTATTACAATAAGGCATCCCAGGATGGGCTGGTGCGCCATTTTACCCAGGTGGCGGACCATGTAAGCATACCCATCCTTTTATACAATGTGCCAAGCCGTACTGGGGTGACCATCCAGCCGGAAACCTACAAGATTCTGTCGGAGCATCCCAATATACGGGGGACAAAGGAGGCCAGCGGCAGCCTGTCCCTGATTGCCAAAACAGCGGCTTTGTGCGGGGAGGGATTTGATATCTATTCCGGCAATGATGACCAGACCGTCCCCATCATGTCCCTGGGCGGCAAGGGGGTGGTGTCAGTGCTGGCAAATATCATGCCCAGGGAGACACATCAGATGTGCCGTCTGTACCTGGACGGAAATGTGAAGGAGAGCAGGCGGATGCAGCTTAAGCTTCTGGAAATCATGGAAGCCCTGTTCTGGGATGTAAACCCCATACCGGTGAAAGCAGCTCTTTGCATGATGGGAGTCTGCGGGGATGATCTACGCCTTCCGCTGACGCCCATGGAGCCGGAGCAGAGGGAGAGACTGGCAGAGGTCATGAAACGGCAGGGAATCAGTCTGAAAAAAGAATTGCATAATCAGACAAATCTGCTATAATAAAGGGAGTGAAAGAATAGCAGTTTGGAGCTTTATGCACAGAGAATCAAAAGCCGGCAGCAACCATTGCTTCAGGGTGTTTCTGAAAATGTCAGATGCCTTTTAATAATGGTTTGCCCGGCTTTTATCTTTGAGGACGTTATTCTTTGAAAAATATAACCAATCAGAAAAAGGGGGGCATATCATTGGACCAGAATCAGCTTCACTATGGGATATCACTGAAATTATATTTTGAAAATAAGGCATTCGGACCCGGCATGTCAACACTGCTGAGGGGAGTGGAATCCACCGGTTCCCTTCAGGGGGCGGCTCAGACCATGAACATGGCTTACAGCAAAGCGTGGAAGATGTTAAAGGAGTCGGAAAAGGCATGGGGGTTCATGCTGACGGAGCGGGAGACTGGAGGAAGGGACGGTGGCGGTTCAACCCTTACGCCTCAGGCTGTCCGGCTGTTGGAGGCATATGACGCCTTCATGGCAGAGACAAGGCAGGAACTGGACCGGTTATTTGAAAAACATTTTTCCCGGGAATGGGTGGAAGAGCTGAAGCAATCTGCTGAGCTGGCAAAAGAATAATATAAGATGGAAGGAAATGGATGTAAAATGACGGAACGTACAAAACAACTGGTAATTGTAAGAGGCGGCGGTGATATTGCTACCGGTACCATCCATAAGCTTTGCCGCTGCGGATACCCGGTGCTGGTGCTGGAGTCGGGGTATCCCTCGGCAATCCGCAGATGTGTGGCCTTTTCCGAAGCAGTATATGACGGTACGTCCGAGGTGGAGGGAATCACCTGCATCAAGGCTTCCTGTTACGATGAAGCCTGCACCATCATGGAACAGGGAGCAGTGCCCGTCATGATTGACGAGAACTGCGGGGTGCTGGAAAAAGTGCGGCCCTGGGCGCTGGTGGATGCCATCCTGGCAAAGAAAAACCTGGGTACCACAAGAGATATGGCGGATAAGACCATTGGACTGGGGCCGGGCTTCACAGCCGGACAGGATGTGGACCTTGTGATAGAGACCATGAGAGGCCACAATCTGGGGCGCATCATTGGAAACGGAAGCGCAGCCCCCAATACCGGAGTTCCCGGAGTTATCGGCGGCTATGGGGCTGAGAGGGTCATTCATTCCCCGGCCAAGGGGATTTTCTTTGGCAAGGCCCTGATTGGGGATATGGTGGAACAGGGCCAGGCCATTGGCGTCATTGTGACCGGACAGGGCGAGGTCACGGTGGAAGCTTCCCTTACAGGGCTATTGAGGGGAATCATAAAAGACGGGTATCCGGTAGTGAAGGGATTTAAGATTGCTGATATAGACCCCAGAAAAAGTGAATATGAAAACTGCTTCACCATATCGGACAAGGCCAGATGCATCGCGGGCTCCGTGGTGGAGGGCCTACAGATGCTGGAGGTGAAGCAGGGGTATTGATTGGAAAGCCTATACGGCACAGACCGCGCATTTTTCTTCCAGGATTTCTGTGAGGGCTGTGCCGCTGCTGGTATGGCAGCGGACAATCTCCGTGCCGCTTCCCACCTCGTCCAGGGCGCAGCGTATCATTTTGTGGGACACTGTGTTGGTAAACAGGACCAGCAGGTCAGGACTGCCAATCTGTTTATCCAGGCTTGCGCTCATTTGGGTAAATACTTTTGCCTTACACTTGTAATTCCTGCAAATCTTTTTATATTGGCTTACCATGCGGTCATGGCCTCCGATAATGACAACGCTCATGTAAAATCCTCCTTTTGTGGTGTCCATTTGGTTAGTTGCAACTAACTGTGTAATGACATAATACAATAATTTTGTAAAATTGTCCAGCCCTTTACATGAGAAAGTTTATCATATTTCCGGGGCCGATTTTGTGTTGTTTTGGCATCAGGGCTCTTCACAGGAATTTTTGCCGGCTGCCGGCATTTTACAAATGGGGAAAGGTGTGATATACTATACAGATACCCCGTTAACACTTGAACAGTATCTGTTCGGAAAGGTGGGAATTTGTTTAAAAAAGGAGAATACATTCTCTATGGAACCGTAGGCGTATGCCAGGTGGAAGGCATATTGAAACCTGACTTCTCTAATAATGACAAGGTATATTACAGCCTTGTGCCAAAGTTTGACCAGGATACAACCATCTATATACCGGTAGACAGCCCAAAGGTAAAGATGAGGGAAATCATGACCAGACAGGAAGCAGAGCAGTTTATACTGGCCCTGCCGTCTGTTGCGTGCAAGCGGTATGCAAACGACAAGGAAAGACCCCAGGTATACAGGCAGGTTCTCGAGTCCGGCGATTGTGTTGAACTGGCATTCATGATTAAGGAGATATCAGAGATGGAGCAGCACCGCAGAGGAAAGGGAAAGCCCCTGTCCATCCGCGAGCGGGATGGCGTCAAGAGCGCCCGGAAGCTGCTGTTTGGTGAGCTGGCCACTGCCCTGGATATCTGTCCGGAGGAGATTCCGGATTATATTACCAGCCAGATTGGGGAATCGTGATATATCTGTGAAACATTTAACTATTTTAATTTAGTCTGAACTGTGGTAAAATCTTGAGTTGAAAGAATCAGATTCTTAACTTGGGAAAGGCGGCAGGAGAGATGGAAAAGAGTATGGGTACCCGTGGACAGATGTCGGAGGCTGTGTCAACGGGTATTTTTTTGACTTTGTCCGGAGGCTTTCAGGATGCTTATACGTATTACTGCAGGGGAAATGTGTTTGCCAACGCACAGACAGGCAATATCGTGCTCATGGGGAGCCATTTGGCTGCCAGGGAGTGGAACGTGGCCCTGCGGTATCTGGCTCCTGTCCTGGCCTTTGCAGGCGGAGTGTACATGGCGGAGCATGTGAAACGGCTTCACCGGCAGGACAGGAGATTTCATTGGAGGCAGCTGATTGTGGCCATTGAAATCATCCTTCTTTTTGTGGTGGGATTTCTGCCCCAGGATATGAATATGGCGGCCAATATCATTGTTTCATTCGTATGCGCCCTTCAGGTCAATGCCTTCAGGAAAATCAAGGGAAGCCCCTACGCCACCACCATGTGCATCGGAAATCTGCGCAGCGCCACAGAAAACCTGTACTGGTACCGCCACACGGGCCAAAAGGACCATCGCGATAAATGTATCCGCTATTACGGAGTTATCGGCATATTTGCGGTGGGAGCCGTCATGGGCAGTGTGCTTACGGCCCATCTCAGGGAGCGCACCATATGGGTCAGCTGCGGGCTGCTGCTGGTCAGCTTCCTGATCATGTTTGTAAAAGAAGATATAGAAGGCGGGCATGTGTAAAAGCTGCCTCCCAAAGAAATGTAGATATATGGAAAAAACGGCTGAAGGTACCGGCTGTGATTCGGCGGCTTTCCCATTGACAAGCGCGTTCTTATGAAGGAAAACCCGGAGCGTTCCATGATATTCTGCGGCATGATTCACGGTGAGATGGAGCAGAAGGAACGGCTTAAAAATGTGGACGCATTCAGGCGGGTAGGGTTCCGGTACCTGATTGCCGCGGATGTGGCTGCCAGGGGAATTGATTTTGAGGACGTCAGCCTGGTGGTGAACTACAATTTCCCCATGGGAAGGGAGGCTTATGTGCACCGGATTGGTCGGACCGGGAGAAATGGCAAAAATCATAACAGTGAAAGAGGCGGCAGAGCTGGTACAGGACGGCGCGGTTATCGGTTCGGCGGTCCAGGGAATGACAGGCTGGCCGGAGGAAATAGGGCTTGCCATTGAGAACAGATTTATGGAAACAGGACACCCGTCGGGCATCACCCATATCCACGGGGCGGGTCAGGGGGATTTCGGCCGTATGTCTGAGGACGGCAAAACCTGCCGGGGAGAGTGTGCGCTGGCCCACGACGGACTGCTTTCATGCAGCATACACGGCCATGCGGGATGTTCCTTTAAGGTGACAAAGCAAATCGTGGACAACAAGATTCTGGCCTACAACATTCCACTGGGAGTGGTGGGGCAGATTTGGAGGGAGATGGGGCGCGGATTCCCGGGCCTTCTGACAAAGGTGGGACTGGGCACGTTCATGGACCCCAGATACGACGGGGCCATGGTCAACGAAAAGACAAAGAAGGAAGGGAAAGGGCCATTGAAAATCTTAAGACAGCGGGGGCCTCTCCGGTTATCATTGTGGCCGGATATAAAGCGGACCAGCTGATGGATTATCTGCGGCCCCTGGATATCATGTTTGTCCGCAATGAAAATTATGCCTCCGGCCAGATGTTTGATTCGGTCAAACTGGGGATATCCAGGGCTGCCGAGCTGTGCGGCCGAATCCTCATCACGCCTGCGGACGTCCCGCTGATTGAGCAGGCCGCCTTTAAACAGGTGATGGAATGCCCGGGCGCCCTGGTGCGCCCGGTCTGCGGCGGCCGTCCGGGCCATCCGGTCCGGGCGGATTCACGGCTGGTGCCGGATATCTGCGCCTACAGGGGCGGGGGAGGGCTCAAGGGAGCCATGGAGCGCCTGGGGGTGCCGATTACGGAACTGGAGGTGGAGGATCCGGGAATTTATCTGGATGCGGATACGCCTCAGGATTATATGAGTCTCAGATACTGGAATGATTACAGTCAGATACAGAAACAAAGCCCTAAAATGATACATTTCCGTATTTCAATAGGAATGACCTCATAGGGGTGTGGAAATGGTCAGGTGTGCCGCAGAGATGGAACGCCCGGCCATTTTCGCCTTAAAAGACTATGAAAACCCATATAAATTCCAGTTTTGCAGTGTATCTATCTTTACAAAATCGAACGCTGGTGCTATTCTATATGTAATGCGTTATTTGAAAAAATAAATAACGGGCGGAGGTTAAATAGAATGAAACTGATTCAGACAGTGGATGCGGAGGGCACCGTACTGTGCCATGATATCACACAGATTATTAAGGGCGTGACAAAGGATGCGGTATTCCGTAAGGGCCATGTGGTCACCAGGGAAGACATACCGGTCCTCTTAAGTGTGGGAAAGGACCAGCTCTATGTATGGGAGAAGGAGGATGGAATGCTTCATGAGAATGATGCGGCGGAGATTCTCTGTGACATGTGCAAAGGGCAGAATATGGAGCGTTCCCAGGCAAAGGAAGGAAAGATTGAGCTGACGGCAGCATGTGACGGCCTTCTGAAGGTGGATAACCGGGGGCTTAAGGCGGTAAACGGATTCGGACAGATGATGATAGCCACCCGTCACGGCAATTTTGCAGTGAAGAAGGGGGATAAGCTGGCAGGGACCAGAATCATCCCTCTTGTGATTGAGGAAGAAAAGATGGAGGCGGCAAAAAGGGCGGCCGCAGAGGCAACAGGGGGATGTCCCATCCTGGAGCTGAAACCATTTTTACATAAAAAGGCAGGTATCGTTACAACGGGCAACGAGGTGTTTTACGGCCGTATCCAGGATACCTTCACCCCTGTGATCCGGGGAAAGCTTTCGGAGTTTGACACAGAGGTCATTGACCATGTGACGTGGAACGATGACGATACCAAGGTGACGGCCAGCATCCTGGACATGATACAAAAGGGCGCGGACGTGGTTGTCTGTACGGGCGGCATGAGCGTGGACCCGGACGACAAGACGCCGCTTGCCATCCGGAACACAGGAGCGGACATCGTATCATACGGAGCGCCGGTGCTTCCGGGAGCCATGTTCCTGCTGGCCTATTACCAGGTCAGGGATGGGGAAAATCCCCGTACGGTTGCCATCATGGGACTTCCGGGGTGCGTCATGTATGCCAAGCGTACCATATTTGATCTGGTCCTGCCGAGAATCATGGCGGATGACCAGGTGACGGCGGATGATCTGGCCGCGTTGGGCCAGGGCGGGCTTTGCCTTAACTGTCCGGAATGCACCTTCCCCAACTGCGGGTTCGGCAAGGGGATGTAACAAACCGTTTGAAAGGAAACAGACATGGAATTTACACATTTTGACGACCAGGGCAACGCCCTGATGGTGGATGTAGGGGATAAGGCTGAGACAAAGCGGGAGGCAGTGGCCAGAGGAAGCATCTTTATGAGCCCTCAGTGCCTGGAAAAGGTGGCGCAGGGGACCATGGCAAAGGGAGATGTGCTGGGGGTTGCCAGAGTGGCAGGCATCATGGGGGCCAAAAGAACCTCGGAGCTGATTCCTCTGTGCCATATACTGAATCTCACCAAGCTTACCGTGGATTTCACCATAAAGAAGGAGAGCAATGAGATTGAGGCGGTCTGCACGGCCAGGACCACGGGAAAGACCGGCGTGGAGATGGAGGCGCTGACAGGAGTGTCCGTGGCGCTGCTGACAGTCTACGATATGTGCAAGGCCGTGGATAAGTCCATGGAAATCGGAGACATTTACCTGGAACATAAAAGCGGAGGCAAGAGCGGGGAATTCCATAACCCCAGATGTGCCCGGAACAGGGGATGAGCAATATGAAGGATGCATTGGGTAGAACCATTGACTATATGAGGATATCCATTACGGACAGGTGCAACCTGCGCTGTAAGTACTGCATGCCCTATGGGGTGGAGTGCGTTCCCAGATGGGATATCCTGTCTCTGGAGGAGATCCGGGCCGTGGGAATCTGCGCTGCCAGCCTTGGCATACGCCATATCAAGGTGACAGGGGGCGAACCCCTGGTGCGCAGGGACTGCTGCCAGCTGGTAAAGCAGCTTAAGAGCACACCGGGCATTGAGAAGGTAACCATAACCACCAACGGCGTACTGCTGGAGCGGTATCTGGACGATTTGACGGAGGCCGGGATAGACGGCATCAACATTAGTCTTGACACCCTGGACAGGGATCTGTATCAGAGGATAACGGGAACCGACGCCCTGGGTACTGTGACGGAAGCCGTCAGGCGGGCCTGCGCCATGCCGTTATCTGTTAAAATCAATGCAGTGTCCATTGATTTCAGCCAGATGGATGAAGAACACCGGGAAGCCGGACAGGATGGCTGGCGGCAGATGGCGGAGCTGGCAAGGGAATATCCGGTGGATGTGCGGTTTATTGAGATGATGCCCATTGGTTACGGCAGGAATTTTAAGACCATCAACCACCAGGAGCTGCTGGAGGAGATGATGAAGGCATACCCCTGTATGGAGGAGGATGACCGGGTTCATGGCTTCGGACCGGCTGTCTACTACAGGATACCGGGATTTAAGGGCAGTATCGGACTGATCAGCGCTATCCACGGAAAATTCTGCGGCGACTGTAATCGGGTGCGCCTTACCTCCCAGGGCTATCTGAAGCCCTGTCTGTGCTATGAGGACGGGGTGGATTTGAGGCGGATACTTAGAAAAGGACAGGAACGGCCTGAGGAGGAGGGGCATTACCGGTGGCCCTATGCCGGCTGTCCGTCTGACGGGGAGCTTCAGAGGGAACTGAGGAAGGCCATGGAACAGGCTGTTTTACGCAAACCCGCGGCCCACTGCTTCGAGCGTCCGGGTCAGGTAACAGAAGCACATAACATGATTGCTATTGGAGGATAAAGTATATGTCAGAGCAGACAAAACAGAGTGTCTGTCCCGCCGGAGTGGTGAAGGCCATCTGTATCAGTGATAAACGGGGAATTGAGAAGAAGGCCATAGAAGAGGGGCATTTTCTGGTGGATTTCGGTATTGAGGGAGATGCCCACGCAGGCCGCTGGCACCGCCAGGTAAGCCTTCTCTCCTATGATAAGGTGAGGGCGTTCAACGAGCGCGGGGCCAATGTTATAGACGGGGCTTTTGGCGAGAACCTGGTGGTGGAGGGTATTGATTTCAGAAGCCTTCCCGTGGGTACAAGGCTGTATGCGGGCACCGTGCAGCTGGAGATGACCCAGATAGGAAAGGAATGCCACAGCCACTGCGCTATCTACAAGCGGATGGGTGAGTGCATCATGCCGAAGGAGGGAGTGTTTGCCAGAGTTGTCCGGGAGGGAATCATCCGTCCAGGGGATGTGATGCGGGTGGAGCCGCCGGCGGAGGAACGTCCCTTTACGGCTGCCGTCATCACTCTCAGCGACAAGGGCGCCAGGGGAGAGCGAAAGGACGAGAGCGGTCCCGCGGCAAAGGAGTTGCTGGAAGCGGCCGGATATGAGGTGGTGGAGCTTCTGCTTTTGCCGGATGAGCCGGTCCAGTTAAAGACACAGCTTATACGTCTGGCCGACAGCCGCCAGGTGGATCTGGTGCTGACCAGCGGAGGAACGGGATTTTCCCTCAGGGACCAGACTCCCGAGGCCACCATGGCAGTGGCTGAGCGCAATGCGCCTGGAATCGCCGAATTCATCCGCATGAAGTCCATGGAGGTGACGGACCGGGCCATGCTCAGCAGGGGCGTGTCCGTTATCCGGGGAAAGACCCTGATTGTGAACCTGCCGGGAAGCCCCAGGGCGGTTAAGGAGAGCCTTGGCTTCATCATGGGCAGTCTTGACCATGGACTTAAGATACTCAGGGGAAGCGCCTCGGAATGCGCCAGAAGCTAACGTGGGTCTGAACGCAAATTCAGACACACTCCAGAGATACAGATAACAGTGATATAGGAATACAGGCGCTTGCCCGGTATAAATGCTCATCCGTTGCAGATGGGCATTTATGTGGGGAACGATATGGTCGTTTGAGTATAACGAGTACCTGTGTTTGTATATAAATAATATTCTAAATCCAGGAGGATTAAATTATGAAAAAACAGATTTGCATGATGATGGCGGCAATGATGGCGGCAGCAGCCCTGACCGGCTGCTCAGGCGGGGCAAAGGAAACAACGGCGGCCCCCACCGCGGCAAAGACAGCGGCAGAGACAACCCAGGCACCTGCCGCCGGTGAAGAGACAGAAGCAGAGTCTTCGGCCGGGGAGACTATGGCAGCCCAGGCAGGCGAATCCGCGGAGATTCTGGTTGCGGCTGCCGCCAGCCTTAAGAATGCCTATGAGGATGAACTGATTCCCATGTTCCAGGAGCAGTATCCGGGCGTGATTGTCAAGGGTACGTATGACAGCTCAGGCAAGCTCCAGACGCAGATTGAGGAAGGACTGGAGGCGGATGTGTTCATGTCGGCCGCGACCAAGCAGATGACAGCCCTGGACGAGGAAGGCATGATTGAATCCGACACCGTCACCAACCTGCTGGAGAATAAGATTGTGCTCATCGTTCCCGCAGGCAGCAGCGCGGGTTTTGAGAAGTTTGAGGACATTGAGAAGGCAGAGAGCATTGCTCTCGGAGACCCAGCCAGCGTGCCTGCCGGACAGTACGCGCAGGAAGCTCTTACCAGCCTAGGCATCTGGGATAAGATTCAGGACAAGGTAAGCTTTGGAACCAACGTGACAGAAGTGCTTAACCAGGTGGCCGCGTCCAGCGCTGACGCGGGTATCGTATACGCCACCGACGCAGCCGGCATGGCGGATCAGGTGCAAGTGGTAGCTGAGACTCCGGAGGGCAGCCTTGCGGGGAAGGTCATCTATCCTGTGGCGGTAGTGAAGAACACGGCTCACGCAGAAGAAGCAAAGAACTTTGTGGAATTCCTTAAGACGGACGAGGCCATTAAGGTATTTGAGGAGTACGGATTCACGAAAGGCGAGTAAGGAAAAAGGGAGGAACCATCCATGGACTGGTCACCGATACTGATATCTATGAAAACAGCCAGCTTGTCGATTTTCATTACGTTTTTTCTGGGAATCTTTGCGGCATGGGCTGTGGTGAGCATGAAAAATGAAACATGGAAGCTGATTTGGGACGGCGTGCTTACGCTGCCCCTTGTCCTTCCCCCTACGGTGGCCGGTTTTTTCCTTCTCTATATTTTCGGGGTAAAACGGCCGGTAGGACAGTTTTTTATTGAATATTTCAGCGTTAAGATTGCATTTTCATGGACAGCTGCGGTGATTGCGGCCGTGGTTATGTCCTTTCCTTTGATGTACCGCTCTGCCAGGGGCGCGTTTGAGCAGGTGGACCAGAACCTGGCGGCGGCAGCCAGGACCCTGGGTATGAGCGAGTGGAGCATCTTCTGGAAGGTGCTCATGACAGGAGGCATGCCGGGGGTTGTCAGCGGAGGCGTACTGGCCTTTGCAAGGGGACTGGGAGAGTTTGGGGCCACTGCCATGATTGCGGGAAATATAGCAGGCAAAACAAGGACCCTTCCCATGGCGGTCTATTCCGAGGTGGCCGCAGGCAATATGGATACGGCGTACCGGTATGTGGCAGTGATTGTGGTCATCGCATTCCTGTCCATTATATTGATGAACTGGGCGGCATTAAGGCCCGTGAACCGGAAGGGATGAAAGGGGAACAGCCGTGAACTCAGAATACAATCTTCATTTGGAAGTTGATATAAGAAAGAAATTAAAGGGTTTCAGCCTGGACATCAGCTTTGAGGCCGGGCGGGGATGCCTGGGCATCCTGGGGCCGTCGGGCTGCGGCAAAAGCATGACACTGAAATCCATAGCCGGCATCATCCGCCCGGACGAGGGCAGGATTGCCCTGCGCTATGCCCAGGGGGAGGCGGCCGGGGGCCGTGTTCTCTATGACTCTGCCCTCAAGATCAATGAGAAGCCCCAGGTAAGGCGGGTGGGCTACCTGTTCCAGAACTATGCCCTGTTTCCGGGCATGACCGTGGAGCAGAACATCATGGTGGGATTAAAAGGGGGACGGGGAAATGTGGGGCTTAGAAGGCGCCGGCCCATGTCCCGGGAAGCCGGGGAACAAAAGGTGTCCGAGATGGTGGAACGGTTCCGGCTTCATGGTTTGGAAAAACGCTATCCGGGCCAACTGTCAGGGGGACAGCAGCAGAGGGTGGCCCTGGCCAGGAGTCTGGCCTATGAGCCGGAGGCGCTGCTGTTAGACGAGCCGTTTTCAGCCATGGATACATACCTGAGGGAAGGGCTGAGGCTGGAGCTGGCCGGCGCCCTTAAGGAGTATGACGGGGTGACCATTATGGTGACCCATGACAGGGATGAGGCATATCAGCTCTGCGATAATCTGCTGCTTATGGACAGAGGATGCGTGCTGGCAGCCGGAAGGACACGGGACATCTTCCAGAATCCGGTCACATGCCAGGCAGCCAGGCTTACGGGGTGTAAGAACATATCCAGGATTGAACGTCTGGGGGAACGCAGGATACGGGCCGTGGACTGGGATGGCCTGGAGCTGGCCACGGACCGTCCCGTGGGTGACGCCATCACATACGTGGGCATCAGGGCCCATGATTTTGAACCCCTGTCAGAGAGCGGCGCCAGGGCTTATATGGAGCGGGAAGACGCAAATCTTATAAAAGTATGCTCCCCATGTATTTCCGAAATGCCTTTTGAGTGGTATATTACTTTACAGAACGGTCTGTGGTGGAAGAAGGAGAAGGATATCCACACCCACGATACGGCGGGGGTGGTTCCACAGTGGCTAAGGTTGGCGCCGTCCGCCCTTTTGCTCCTGACAGGAGAACTTTAGAGGCATATATCAGGCCGTTATAATACTTATCAGAAAGGCGGAACAGACTTATGAGGACAGGGGCTGTCATTATCGCAGCAGGCCATAAGAGCACAATCAGCCGTTTTCAGCCCATGCTTCCCGTGGGGGACAGCACGGTCATACGCAGAATCATCATCACACTGAAACGGGCGGGAATCGAGCCGGTGGTTGTGGTCACGGGACAGAAGGCGGACGAGGTGGAAAAACATATTGCCGGACTGCGGGTCATCTGCCTGCGCAATCAGGATTATGAGCAGACTCAGATGTATTACAGCATCTGCATGGGGTTAAATTATATAGAGGATTTATGCGACAGGGTATTCATCCTGCCTGCCAAATTCCCCATGTTCCTTCCGGATACCATACAGCGGATGATGGGTTCCCGGGCAATGGCCGCCTGTCCTGTATATGACGGGAAACGGGGCCATCCGGTCCTGGTATCCAAGGCAGCCATCGGGCCTCTTTTGGCATATCACGGTGAAAGAGGACTGAGAGGGGCTCTGCGCCAGCCTGAAATCAATGCGCAGCTGGAAGAAATTCCGGTGGAGGATGAAGGGATTATCATGGCCGTGGAATCGGACGAGGACTGCGCCCTGGGCAGTCTGGGCAGGGAAAAGCTGGCCGTATATCCCCAGGTACAGCTGACACTGGAGCGCAATGAAGGATTTTTCGGCCCCCAGGCAGCCCAGTTCCTGTCTCTGATCGGCCATACAGGCTCCATGCAGACAGCCTGCAGGCAGATGCATATGTCCTATACCAAAGGATGGAAGATTTTAAAGGAGGCTGAGCGGCAGTTAGGCTACCCTCTTCTGATTACACAGTCAGGTGGGGCGGAGGGAGGTTTTTCGCAGCTCACGCCCAAGTCTAAGGATTTTCTGGACCGCTACCTGCGGATGGAAAAGGAACTGCGCATGGAGGGGGAACGGCTTTACAAAAAATATTTTTCCGGGGAGGAAGAGACGGAGTCATGAAAACATTATTTACAGAGTTAAGACAATTACTGGAACAGGGGGAGGAAGCTGTCCTGGTGACCATTATTGCCAGTTCCGGCTCCACTCCCAGGGGAACCGGCTCCAGGATGCTGGTAAGGAAGGACGGGTCCATAGAAGGAACCGTAGGCGGAGGCGCCGTGGAGTACCAGGCTATGCAGACAGCCCTTAAGGCCATGGAGGACAAGGCTTCCTTTGCCAAAGGATTCACTCTTACCAGAAACCAGGTGGCGGATATCGGAATGGTGTGCGGCGGAAATGTGGTGGTATATTTCCAGTACATCCGCCCCGGCGACCAGGCGCTGTCCGGTCTCTGCGGCCAGGTCCTGGATGCCCTGGCAAAGGATGAGGACAGCTGGCTTATACTGGATATCACCGACGAGACATGCTGGCAGATGGGTCTGTACAGCCGAAGCCTGGGCCTGGCCGGGATTAAGGGGCTGGGACAGCTGCCGGAGGAAGAGCTTTTCGGAAGTAATGCCCTCCAGAAGGAAGTGGATGGACGTAAGTTTTATATCGAGCCCCTGGTACAGGCGGGGACTGTCTATATATTCGGAGGCGGTCATGTGGCCCGGGAGCTGGTTCCGGTGCTGGCCCATGTGGGATTTAGATGCGTGGTCATGGATGACAGGGAGGCATTTGCCAATCCCCGGGTGTTTCCCCAGGCAGAGAGGACCGTGGTGGGGGATATGGAACATATCAGCGATTATGTGGATATCCGTCCCAGAGACTATGTGTGCGTCATGACCAGAGGGCACCAGTTTGATTATTACGTGCAGAAGCAGGCCATGGCTCTGCATCCTTATTACATCGGCATCATGGGAAGCAGGAACAAGATACGGGTGGTGACGGATAAGCTGCTGGCGGACGGCTTCTCCCTGGAGGAAATCCAAAGGTGCCATATGCCTATCGGCACAGACATAGGAGCCGAGACACCGGCGGAAATTGCCATCAGCATAACAGGGGAACTGATTGCTCAGAGAGCTGCCAGGATGGGCAAAAAGAGATAGATGCAAAAAAAATTAGTCAATCTAAAATATTTTGCATTCATGCACAAAAAACAGATGTGTGTTCACCAAAAGATTAGATATAATGCGGATTGCTAAGCAGGTCTGCCTGACATATAATGAATCTATCACAGTGATGGGGAACATATTGGAAGGAAGGAATCAGTTATGGCAGTCATCGGAGTTATATTAGTGTTTGGTATCCTGAGTTTTGATTTGTATGGTGTAATCAGGAATAATATCCAGAAATAAGGACGGATTAAGGCCGGACAGGATAAAATCCAGCAGGAATAGAACAGCAGCCGGAAGCGGGGGAATGCCCCTTGTTTCCGGCTGTTTTTGAATGGAAGTTTTTGAATGGAAGGGAAAATCATCTTTCCCAATTTACTGTTTTATGATAAAATAGTCAAAGTATCAAAATAAGTTTTTGTATCGACTGTAAAAGTGGAGAAAACGCCATGAGGGCTTATTTTTACGAGTATGGCATATGGACCGGAACAGACAGCCTGTGGCATGGCCTGGGGCTGGAGGGACGGATGGAGCAGGCACGGTCCGTGAAAGGACCGGGCCCTTTTGTGATATCCATGGCAGGGGCGGGGGGAAAGACATCCACCATCCGCAGACTGGCCTGGGAGGCCGTGAGACGCGGACTTAAGGTGCTGGTGGTTACAACGACCCATATGGCCCGTCCCGGTGCTTTTGGAGCCTTTGAGGGCAATGCGGAAGAAATCAGGACCGTTCTGGGATGCCACGGCCTGGCTGTGGCCGGAAGGCTGGCGGAGAAGGGAAAGATTGCATTTACAGGCTGGGAATTATATAGGGAGGCCTGTTCCCTGGCGGATTTGGTGCTGGTGGAGGCCGACGGTTCCAGACGCCTGCCTTTGAAGGTGCCAAGGGCCGGGGAGCCGGTGATACCGGACAATACAGACATGATTTTATGTCTCAACGGCCTGTCATCCCTTGGAAAGCGGGCTGAGGACTGCTGCCTGAGGCTTGAGGAGGCCAGGGCTCTGATGAACCGCCACGGCCGCAGACACTATGAGGATAACCGCAAGCCGTGGGGCAGTGCGGCGGATGGACTTGGCCGGAATCCGGAAAACAGGGCGGACTGGGTCATACAAAAGGAAGATATGATGACACTGATAAACCATGGATATCTGCTGCCCCTGCGGGCGGACTATCCGGGAGCGGATGTCCTGCCGGTATTCAACCAGGCCGACACCCCGCAGGAAGCAGCGCTGGCCGGGGAAATGCTGGAGGGCATGGGAGAGACATCTGGGGCTGCAAGCGGACAGCTGGACCAGGACGTGTCTGCCCGGTTATTTTAAAGGATGGTTATGAGGGATGAAGATATCGTTTATCTATATGGCTTCCGGATTTGGAAGCCGTTTTGGCTCTAATAAGCTTCTGGTACCCTTTAAGGGGAAGGCGCTTTACCGTCATGGGCTTGACTGCATCTGCCGTGCGGCGGGGGAGCTGGAAAAAGAGGGGTACCAGACAGAGGTTCTGGTGGTCAGCCAGTATGAGGAGATTCTAGAGCAGGCCGAAAGCCAGGGACTGCGGGCGGTCCTTAACAGATTCAGCGGCCAGGGAATCACCGCTTCCCTCAGGCTGGGAACTGATTCGGCCTCTCCTGAATCAGAGGCGCTTCTGTTTTCAGTGGCTGACCAGCCGTATATGAGTCCGTTCACCCTGAAGGAATTCATACGTGGTTTCCGGCTGGCCGGGAAGGGCATGGGCTGTGTGTGCCATCAGGGAAAGCGGGGGAATCCGGCCATATTCGCCGGCGCCTACAGGGAAGAACTGATGGGGCTTCGCGGAGACAGGGGAGGAAGCGTAATCATGAAGGCGCACCCGGAGGATGTGTGGACCATGGAGGTGCCGGAGGAAGAACTTAAGGACATTGACAGGGCAGAGGATTTGGGAGCGGTACAGAATTGACGGCGGCATTTTTCTAAAGCTATCCGGTGCGGCCGGGACAAAACAGACAGAACAAACGGAAATGTGGTGGGAGTATGAAACAGTCGGTTAATCAATCGGACAAACAATCGGACAATCAAAAGAAGAATGATTTTTCCAAGGGCAGTGTGGTTGGAAATATCATGAAGCTGGCGGTCCCCATGACCCTGGCGCAGCTCATCAATGTGCTGTATAATATTGTGGACCGCATTTACATAGGAATGATACCGGAGAACGCCACCCTGTCCCTGACAGGGCTGGGGCTCTGCCTGCCCATCATATCCATTGTGATTGCCTTTGCCAACCTCTTTGGCATGGGCGGTGCTCCCCTGTGTTCCATTGAGAGAGGCAGGGGGAACGAAAAAGAGGCGGAGGCCATCATGGGCAATTCCTTTGTGATGATGGTGGCGGTGGGGATTCTGCTGACGGTCCTGGGACTGATGTTCAAGAGACCCATGCTGTATCTCTTTGGGGCCAGCGATGCCACCATTTTCTACGCGGACGCCTATGTGACCGTCTATCTCATGGGCAATATCTTTGTCATGACAGGCCTGGGCATGAACAGCTTCATCAATTCCCAGGGGTTTGGGACCGTGGGCATGATGACCGTGCTTTTGGGGGCGGTCACCAATATTGTACTGGACCCCGTCTTTATCTTTGTTTTTAACATGGGGGTGAGGGGCGCTGCCCTGGCCACCATCCTTTCTCAGATGCTGTCAGCCCTGTGGATCCTGGCCTTCCTCACCGGCAGGCGGACCATCCTGAAGCTGCGGCCTTCCGCCATGAGGCTGGACTGCGGCAGGCTGCTTCGCATCGTAGGCCTGGGTATGTCCGGGTTTACCATGTCCATCACCAACAGTCTCGTACAGATCATGTATAATTCCATGCTCCAGAAATTTGGCGGCGACCTCTATGTGGGAATCATGACCGTAATCAACTCGGTCAGGGAGGTCATTTCCATGCCTGTAAACGGCCTGACCAACAGCGCCCAGCCCGTGCTGGGGTTTAACTACGGAGCCAGGGAGTATAAAAGGGTACAGAAGTCCATTGTATTCATGTCCGTGGTCTGTATTCTGTATACAGTGGTGGCCTGGGGATTTGTGGACTGGTTTCCGGCGTTTTTCATCCGCATCTTCAACCGGGAGGGCGATATGGTGGAGGCGGGAATCCCGGCCATACGTATGTATTTCTTTGGATTTTTTATGATGTCCCTTCAGTTTGCGGGACAGTCCGTATTTGTGGGTCTGGGAAAATCCAGAAACGCGGTATTTTTTTCCATTTTCCGAAAAGTCATCATCGTCATACCCCTTATCATCATACTGCCCACTGTATTCGGAATGGGAACCCAGGGAATACTGATGGCAGAGCCCATATCCAATTTCATCGGAGGAGGAGCCTGCTTCGGGACCATGCTGCTTACTGTGTGGCCTGAGTTAAAACGGGGCGGAGAAAAGATCCACAGCTAAAGGAGAAAGAACCAATGAAAAGACCATACATGAAGGCCGCGGCCATACTGGGGACGGCAGCGTTTCTGTTTACATCCGGCTTTGCCAGGGCAGAGGACCATGCCGCGGGGACAGCCGGTTATCTCAAATCAGCCACCTACTATTCCGATGACTGGGTTATCAATTTCTGGAACAGCGAGAGCCGCCATATGGACCAGGAGCTGGCCCGCATTGCGCAGGACGGCTTTAACAATATCATTCTGGTGGTACCCTGGAGGGAATTCCAGCCAGGCATGTCCCCATGCACATACAACCAGTATGCCTGGGACAAGCTGGACCGTGTCATGGATGCCGCCGCTGCCCGGGGACTGAGCGTGATGCTGAGGGTGGGATACACCTGGGATTACTGCGGGGCCGGCAATGTGATGGACCGGTACCAGGGGCTGATGCAGGAGGGCACGGAGCGGTCGGCCTGGCTGGAATATGTGGGCCGTCTCTATCAGGCGGCATCCTCCCATGAGAATTTCTGCGGAGGATTCCTGACCTGGGAGGACTTCTGGAACTTCACGGATGCCAGCGCGTCCCTGGGAAAAGGGGTAAAGGGACGCAGCATGGCCAGGGACTGCGGATATGTGGATTACGCCAGGGAAAATTATGAGCTGGAAGAACTGGAGGAGATGTACGGACACAAGCTGTCCGGCTACGACGACTTGTATTTTCCGGCAAAGGATTCCCGGGCCAGAAGCGTATTTTACGGGTTCTACGACCAGTTTTTAAATGAACTTCTGGCTGACAGCCAGACTGTGTTTCCCGGTCTGTCCATGGAAGTGCGACTGGATGTGGACCCGGTGGAACACAAGGACGGAAGCCGGGAGGGCTTCATGCATTCCTCCACCTTCCCCAGCGGAAGCGCCGCCTATACCAGCGCGATGTACGGCATTCCCATGGGCTTCATGAATGAGCATGAACGCGTGACGGCAGCGGAAGCACTGGAAAAGGTTCCCGTGTTCCTGAACCGCCTTCATGTGTACAGCGGAGGCAAGCCGGTGTATCTGGACCAGTTCCTGTTTACGGACAATACAGTTGGATATGAGCACAATGCCCAGCTGCGGGACGATGAAAAATCATTGTATCTGGAAGGCGTTGTTCCCATTCTTAAAAATTCTACCATGGGATACGGCATATGGACCTACCGGGATTACGGGGACAATAAGCTGTTCAACGCCCAGTTTGCCCTTGGCGCGGACGGATGGCGTTTTTCCGGAGGAAGCTATATTATGGAGGATGAGAACGGAAAATCCGCAATGATTCCCTCCGGCGGAAATATTTACCAGAACCTGGGCAGCCGGATGACAGGCAACACAGGAAAAGATACTTATGTGAGGCTGAGGACAGGGGCAGAGGAAAAATGCAGGCTGACCATACGCATGGGCTCCCAGACAAGGACTGTGGACGTGAAGGAGGAGCGGAAGGTGGAGCTTAAGTTCAGCAGCTGCCAGCCCTCGGATTTCACCATCAGCGTAAGCGGAGGCAAAGGCGCCTATGTGGACGACGTTCAGGTATATACCTTTGTGACTCAGGGAGAGCTTTACAATATGGACGGCAGTGAAGGAAAATGCATTGAAGCCCTGCGGCTCATGAATCAAAAATTATAATCCGTACATACTATCCTTGTCATTGGTAAGAATAAAGACCAGGAGAAGGAGGTAAGGACGATGACCAAGCTGGAATGCAGTGTAAAGAACTGCCTGCACAACGCTGATAACTGCTGCTGCAAGGCAGCCATTGCAGTGGATGGGAACAAGGCTAAGACAGCAGAGCAGACCTGCTGTGCGAGCTTTGACGAGAACAAGGGAGGCAAGTTCACCAACCTGTTCAAGACCCCTGAGACAAGGCTGGAGATTGCCTGCGACGCAGTAAAATGTGTCTACAATGAGGAACACCGCTGCAGTGCTGAGCGTATTGATATCAGCGGTGACGGAGCCTGCGAATGTACGGAGACCAGATGCAGTACCTTTAAGGCCAGATAGATTCAGAATCAGGACGGATGTGTGAGGGGACGGGGACGTCTTGCGGGGAACCGGAGGGCGTCCCCGGCCTTTTGCCGGAGGCAGGGTGGAGACAAGCCTGGAGAAAAGTTTATAAGAAAAATTTGAAATTAGAGTTGACAAATACGTTCAAATGTAGTAGATTAATATAAGTTGTGAGAACGACTGACAGGAAAGCAGGTATCCGCCTCACCCTGGCACGGGTAAGTGACCCGGGTTTATAGATGAAACGATGTGCTGTATTATTTCCGGATATTTCCATGTGAGATAGGGCAGCAGATGGTTTTATGTGAGAAAGTGGATAGCCGGGCTGTCCGCTTTATTTTTTGCCCTACAGGGAAAGAACGGGGGCATGCTGATTCCAGAACAACATGACTTATTTGGAGGTGTACGACTATTAGCGAATTAATGATTAACGAGCAAATCAGAGACAAGGAAGTACGGCTGATTGGCGAGGACGGGGAGCAGTTAGGCATCGTGCCGGGAAAAGAGGCGCTGAGGCTGGCTCAGGAAGCAGAGCTTGACCTGGTGAAGATTGCACCTACGGCAAAGCCGCCGGTATGTAAGATTATCGACTATGGCAAGTACCGTTATGAACTGGCACGCAAGGAAAAAGAAGCCAAGAAGAAACAGAAGGTAATCGAGATAAAGGAAGTTCGTTTGTCACCCAACATTGACACCAACGACCTGAACACCAAGGTGGGAGCTGCCAGAAAGTTTTTGGAGAAGGGCGACAAAGTGAAGGTAACACTTCGTTTCCGCGGTCGTGAGATGGCCCATATGTTCAAGTCCAAATACATCCTGGATGATTTCGCTGAGAGTTTAAAGGATATCGCAGTTATCGATAAACCCTCCAAAGTTGAAGGAAGAAGCATGGTTATGTTTTTAACTGCAAAACGTTAAAATAGAAAGTTTTAAGGAGGAAATTTACAATGCCAAAGTTAAAAACCAGCAGAGCAGCAGCAAAGCGCTTTAAAAAGACAGGAACCGGTAAGTTAGTCCGCAATAAAGCTTACAAGACTCACATCTTAACTAAGAAGTCCACTAAGAGGAAGAGAAATCTTAGAAAAGATATCGTTACCGATGCTACCAACTCAAAGGTAATGAAGAAGATTTTACCATATCTGTAAGTTTGAATTGTAGAAGGAGGAATTACCGATGGCAAGAGTAAAAGGCGGTTTAAATGCAAAGAAGAAGCACAATAGAGTCTTAAAGATGGCTAAGGGCTACAGAGGTGCCCGTTCCAAGCAGTACAGGATTGCAAAGCAGTCCGTAATGCGTGCCCTGACCAGCTCCTACGCAGGCAGAAAAGAGAGAAAGAGACAGTTCAGACAGCTGTGGATTGCGCGTATCAACGCTGCAGCACGTATCAACGGCCTGTCCTACAGCAAGTTCATGTACGGCTTAAAGTTAGCTGAGGTTGACTTAAACCGTAAGGTTCTGTCTGAAATGGCTATCAATGACGCAGAGGGATTCGCGAAGTTAGCTGAGCTGGCTAAGTCCAGGATTGCTTAATTGAAAATTGATATAAGAACACAGGAGGGTATTGCAGGACAAGCTGCAGTGCCCTCTTTTTTGAAACGGCCTTTTCACGGCTGATTTCTTTGCGTTTACCTTTATCCTGAACAGGAGTATGAATCGTGGCTGGGCGCAGCCGCCTGGCAGCTGACCATAGCGGCAGGCGTATTCCGGGCAGAAAACAAGGGAAAAAGCAGCCTCCAAGCGTTATAATAACCAAAGGAGGTTGTGGGCAATGATTAAGGATGCATATGTACAATACCAGTCGCGGAAAGCGGCAAAGGACCAGTTTGATGCAATGGAACTGCTGCCGGGGCGGGTGAAGATGGAGCGTAATGTCCACTATATTGACGATGAGACGGCTGCCATGAATCTGCATCTGGCCCTGATGATGGCGGTCCTGGAGGACGGGTTATGGCAGTGAGGCTGTTCGTGAAAAGACCCGCCGTGCAGGGTACAGGAAAGTAAGGGAGAAAAAGAGGGACAATGAAGAAGGCGGATAATAAGAACCCGGAATAGAAATCCTTCATGTAAAATACTGGATGAGGCAGAGGCCCTGGAGGTAGTGGAGATGAACCGGGAGGAAGTGAAGCGTTTACTGGGTGGGGGGGGGGGGGGCAGGCGGGCGCCGGATATGACCAGGCCCGCCTTTTCCTGTCTTTAATGCTCTCCTGTTTTATAATCGTCTCTTGCCCAGTTGGGAGCATTGACAGGGCCTGCTTTGGCGTTGCCGTTTTTGGCAGCCCCCTGGATTTCGGGAACCTGGGCCTGCTCATTTTTGGGGTGTTTCATTTTGTGGTGGTTCTCGGTTCCGTGATTATCAGCGTCGTAAGGGCTGGGTCTTCTCATTCCTGCTTTTGCCATGATGATACCTCCTGTCCGTAGTAGTTTTTGTAAGATTGGCGGAAAATATTCGGCAGTTTGTCTCCCTTCTGATGTTGTATTGTATTTTTTACTGCCATACTTGCATATTCGATACAGGACAACGCGGTCTTTGCCGGTTTCCGTCAATGTCCGCCGGCGGACGGACGGCATATAGAAGAACCGGATAAGTTTGGCTTAGCCGCTTCACTTCACGTATCAATTTAATAGGAAAATAGAGAAATTTAAGTATGCGGCAAATATGCACCATATCAGATAAGGAATCTGTAAATAAGCAGATAGAGGGTTAACAATGAGAATTAGTGCAATGAGCCAGATAAAAGCAAATAGGAAAAGGTCCAAACCAAAAAAGATAATACTCCAACAAAAGTTGAAAAATAACTGTATACAATAGAGCAACAAAGCTTTCGATTTATTGGGACTATTTGAAGAATAAACTATATATGAGGAAGCTCCCATCAGTATATAAAGTATTGTCCATACGACAGGAAAGATAAATCCCGGTGGGCTGAAAGCTGGTTGAGTTAAAATAGAGTATGATGACATATTTCCGCTAAATAATGCAGACATTGTGCCAACCGCTAATGGGATAAGTATTGATATGATAAGAGTACTTTTATCTCGTATTTTCATATGGCCCTTATATAGATAATAGATAAGATATCCTTCAGATTTTAAGCCTATTAAGAGGTGTTATCTATATTGTTATAAGGACCAATGCATACCAAGGTATGAATGAAGTTATATTCCGGAGGACCTAAGTCCTCCGGAATATGGAGAGGTTAACACATATTATTTAATTCATAAAGAGAGACCACCTGGTTGTTACGGACTTGTTACATGCAATCGTTCAGTAATGGAATGATTGAATCCAGTTTTGCCTTTAATACGCCCTCGAGGCTTATAATCCGGTCCAGTGTAGACTGAACGGATGTATCAATGGCCACTAAGGTTTCATAATCGCTATAAGCCGCAACGACCTTGCTTATTTTATCACACTCTGCATTCAATATGCAGGCAAGAGCCTGTTCTTCGTTAGCAATGGAGGTAGCAATCTCCAAAAGAATCGGGCATGGGCAGCTCCTTGGACATGTTGTTGGGCAATGAATATTTCTATCATCGGTCATTATAATTATCTCCTTTCTTATCTCTCTATCGAGATAATAATATTATATGGACTAGATGAAAAAGTGTGACAACCCCTGTATGAATGCAAGAAGACAATATATAATTTGGCGGAGATGTGCAATGCAACAGAATGCAGGAACTGTTACCAGTCTTTTGATGAAAATAAATGCATATTGAAGCATGCCAGTGGCCCCGATATTGCTAAGGGCTGTTTTGATAAAGAGAAGAGGTATGAGGGGACGGTCTGGGTTCGTTTTAAAAGATAGGAGGATTTTGGACATGCATGTAATGAAATAAGGGAGCGATTAAGGGAAGAGGTGAACTATGAGGTCAGGATTTACCTTATGGATACTAATGAAATGCAAAAACAGGTATATTCATGAAGTTTATACATTCTTAAATAGACATTTTAACTGTTCAAAAAATAGTAAAAAGTCGCAACTTTTTTGAAATGTATTACGTCTAATATTATGAATTTATAAAAGACAAGGAGGTTTTAAATCATGAAAAAAAGGAGTATATTAGTTGCAGCTTGTGTAACACTGATGTTAGCTACAGGTTGCTCTGAACAGGAAAGGACAACATCCTCTGCAGCGTCCACACAGATGGTTAGCACTTCCAGGACGGAAAGCACATCGGATGCATCCTCTGCTGAAAATGACATGGCTGCAGAAAACGAGTCGACTATCACAGGCATTATCAGCGACATTAAGGATTTTATGTTTACTATCACTGATGAGAATGGAGTTGATTATGCAATTAGCTTTGAGGGAGAAAAGCCAGAGGGATTGTCTTCTGTCAAAGAAGGGGATACAGTTTCTGTGATTTATACAGGAAAACTAGAAGAAACAGAAGCATTCACCGGAACTGTGATTTCTGTGACAAAAAAGTAGTAGGTTTTAATTGTTAACTGGAAAAGTTTTGTACTAGTTAAAGAAGGAAGGACAGTTATAAAGAAGGCGCCGTAAAGGCGCCTTTTGTTAATCAAGATAATATTTTACAATATAATGAGATAGTGCGGCTATAAATGTTTTATTTCATCGAAGATTTCCGATTCATCAGAGTTTATAAAAATCTCCTTGGTAACGAAAAATGCCTCTCGGCGGTCCCTGCGGCCGACAACATCACATGTCGCTTAAACGTTAATTCGGTTACATGATGCAGGCGGGATCGGGACGTGTAAACAGACCTGCCTGATTTCATGCCATTTTCTACTTTCTGATACCGCCCTATTAGACACGGTAAAGTCACAAATATGCTGAAAAACAACGTAAAACCGTACTTTTTAGTCCCACAATATTAAGGAATCGTTAATAATTATTGTTTTGCATTCCTTCCCAATATATGGTACACTGAGTCCTGTATCATATATTGTTTTTTACGGGAGCGGTTGCGGCGATGCTGGAGATATCAGGGATTTACAAGTCCTATCACAGACAGAATATTTTAGCGGGAGTGGACCTGACGGTGGCTCCGGGAGAATGTGTGGGCATCGTGGGGTATAACGGCTGCGGCAAGACTACTCTTTTGTCCATTCTGGCAGGCGCCCAGAAAGCGGACCGGGGCATCATTCTATACAACGGCAGGGAAGCGTCGGGCCATCCGCGGGTATTCGCGGAGGAGGCGGCTTATGTGCCTCAGGAGAATCCTCTTATGGAGGAACTGACTGTAAGGGATAACCTGCTTTTGTGGTACAGGGGAAGCAGGAAGCAGATGGAATCGGATTTGAAAGGCGGAGCGGCTTCCATGCTGGGTGTGGACCGCATGCTGGACCGGACGGTGGGAAAGCTTTCCGGCGGAATGAAGAAGCGGCTCGGCATAGCATGTGCTTTGTCCAATCATGCTCCTGTCCTTATTATGGATGAGCCAGGGGCTGCCCTGGATTTGGAGTGCAAGGAAGTTATCCGGAACTATCTCAGGGAATATATGGCTTCAGGCGGGGCTGTCATACTGACATCCCATGAGCTGGCGGAGCTGGCCCTGTGTACGAAGATGTACATACTAAAAGGCGGAGTTTTAAGCGGAATCGATTGTGGCCTGTCGGCAAAAGAGCTGATTAGCCAATTTCGATAGATTCAAAACGAAAGGGCAGCCGCTGCGGCAGCATACAGGGCAGCGGGAAGATCCTTTTACAAGGGAGGAGAGAGAAATATGAAATGTACCAAGTGTGGAGCAGAGCAGGAAGCAGATGTGAAATTCTGCACCCAGTGCGGGGCTCCGATGGAACAGGACAATCAGACACCGGAAGACAACGGTCCGGACCCGGCAAAAGAAGAACCGGCAGCCGAAGCAGAGGCTGTAAAAGCGGAAGAACCAGCGGCAGAGGCTGTAAAAGAGGAAGAACCGGCGGCCGAAGCGGAAACCGTAAAAGAGGAAGAGCCGGCTCCAACAGCTGTGACCGTGCCGGCAGAACCCCAGCCAAATAAGAAGTTTATCAAGGTATTGTCTGCCGTTGTCGCCATTGCCGCTGTCATTGCCGTTGTGGCGCTGGCTTATGTGAAGATGGCCACAAAGGACCCCAAGCAGGTTGTCATTGAAGCCTTTGAAAATGTGTTCCCGGAAGGACAGGTTTATCCCTCTGAGGAGCTGTTTGGACTGAAGGACTTTGCTGAGACAGTGAAGACAGCAGACAGCCAGGGCGGTCTGACACTTAAGATGGACAGCTGCTCGGATGAGACGGTCAATGCCTATGCGGGAAGCGGACTGCGCTTCCAGGCAAAGGACGACAAGACCAATGGCAGGAGCTTCTTCAATATGGGAGTAATCTACAGCGGAATGGACCTTGCCAATCTGAACGCATATTATGGGGATGACACCCTGATGCTTGCGATTCCGGAGCTGTCCGGCAAGGTGTTTACCGTGGACCTGGGAGATGGGCTGGCAGACCGTATTAAGAATTCCCCGACCGTGGGACCTCTGCTGGAGCAGAACGGCGTGGATGTGGAAGGCATGGCCGCTTATTTCACGGAGCTGATGGACGAGGCTGAAAAGGTGCAGACAGAAGGCAAACAGCCCTTTGACATGGAGGCGCTGATTAACCGTTATAAAGAAGGGTGCAAGGCCCAGGAGAATTTCAAGGCTGCCCTGACGGTTGAAAAGGCAGATAAGGGAACCTACACCATGGATGGCGCGCAGGTGAGCTGCAAGGGATACAATGTGACTGTCAGCAAAGATTCCATGATTGAATTCATTCGTCAGTCCTCTGATTTCTTCCTTCAGGATGAGACCCTGAAAGCAGACTTTATGCGTCAGCTGGAGACCACCGTGAAGATGAGCGAGCTTATGGGCGGAACCATGTCGGGAACCGGAAATATGTCCGCAGAGGAGATGCAGCAGCAGTCCTACGAGGAGGCAAAGAATATGGTGGACCAGATGATAGAATATCTGGACAAGGCGCTGACCGATGTAAACATGACGGTTTATGTGGATAAGAAGGGACGTCTGGCAGCAGTGGAGGGCTCCACCAATCTCCGTTTGGATGATACAGATGTTTCCGAAGAGGGATACCGTGCAGTGACCTTTAGCTGCCAGCTTCAGGGCGGAGCCTATCTGACCCAGAATGCTCTGGCCAGCATCACGCTGGAGGATGCCACGGATACGGTGAGTATTGATATGGTGAAGCAGGGAACCTACGATAAAAGCGTACTGACCAGCGACCTTTCACTGGATCTGTCTGTTCCGGGTGATGGGGCTTATAATTTTACATATACCAGTACGTATGATTCCAAGGATGGAAGCTACCACCTGTCAGGCGAAGTGGGAGGAAATGGTTCGCAGCTTGTGAAGATTTCCGCAACAGGCGCAGTGGACCAGCTGGAAAAGGGCAAATCCGTCCATGTGAACATAGATTCTCTGGAGACATCCATTATGGATGATTCCGTGAATGTGGTTCTCAGCGGTGAATACTACTACCAGCCGCTGGAAGGTGAAATCAGTCCTTTAGAGGGCGAGACCATGGATGTGCTGTCTGCCACGGAAGAGGAATGGACCAATGTAGGGATGGAAATGCTGTTTGGCGTCATGGGATTATGCAGCCAGCTGGGAATATCCATGTACTAATAAGATAAAAGGAATGGGAAGATATGTCTGCACGTCTGGTTTATCTCAGGCTTGAGCTGAAACGAGCATGTAAAAAGCTTCCCCACATCTTTGCAGGGGCAATCGTGCTGTTACTTTTAGCGGGTACGATTGCCCTTTTGTCAGCCAGGATGCTGTATGGGGAGACATCGGCAGGGAGGATTACCGTAGGGGTAGTGCTTCCTGAAGGAGATGCGGTGGCGAAAAAGGCGCTGGCCATGGTCAGTTCGCTGGAAAGCGTCAAGAGCATCTGCGATTTTGAATATATGAATAAAGAGGAATGCCTGGATAAGCTGAATGCAGGGAAACTATACGCGGTGATGGAGGTGCCGGAGGGTTTTGTGCAGGATATTATGAACGGAACCAATACTCCGGTGAAAATTCTGCTGCCCAGGGGAACCGGTCTGGAAAGCCGCATTTTCAAGGAACTGACCGACGCGGGCGCCTCCACTCTGGGAGCCGGCCAGGCGGGAATCTATGCGGGAGACGAACTGCTGTACCTTTATGGCATGGCTGATTCGGTGAGCGGCCTGGAGGCGGACCTGAACCGGATTTACATGGGTTACAGTCTGCCGCGTATGGATTACTTTAAGAATGTAAGGGTCAGCGCCACCGGCGATGTGGATACGATTCACTTTTACGGCATCAGCACCGCTGTGCTGTTCCTGCTGCTTAGCGCCATTCCGGTGTCAGCTTATCTTGCCTCAGGCTCCGCGTCCATGAAGGGTCAGTTGGCCCTTATAGGAGTGGGAAAAGGGACGCTGATTGCGGCAAGGATGTTGGGGCTGGGGATGCTGTTTATGGCGGTGGCCCTGTGTACAGCCCTGGGAGCGTCCTTTGCGGGACTGATAGAATTAAACCTGCCTGGACTGGCTGCCCTGCTGATGGTCTGCCTGGGGGCGGCGTCCATGGTGGTATTTATCTATCAGGCGGCCGGAAGCCTTATGGGAGGCGTTATGCTGCTGTTTCTGGCGGTGACTGCCATGCACTTTCTGTCGGGAGGATTTCTTCCCCTGGTGTTCCTGCCCGCCACCTTCCGGGCCGCGGCGCCGTTTCTGCCCAACTATATGCTGATGGAGGGAATGAAGCTGGTGGTTACGTCGTCCTTTAGCCTGGCAGTAATCATGAAGCTGGCAGCCCTGGCCCTGGCAGGGTTTCTGCTCAGCGTGGGAGCGGAGGTGGTCAGGGAATGAAGCGGGCCGCTATGTGGTTTTTTCTGTCATGCAAGCGTTATATGAGAAAATGGTCCTTTCTGTTTATCCTCCTGCTCCTGCCCCTGGGGGTGCTGGCAGCAGGCCAGGCCCAGAAAAAGGGGAGCCGGGACGTGAACATAGCCATCAGTGTGGAGGAGAGCGGGGAGAACGCGCTGGGCAATGCCCTGGCGGACAGCCTTGTGAACCGGCCGAGAGGAGAGGACGCGGGAATGTTCCGCTTCTATCTGTGCCGCGGCGAGGAAGCGGTAAAGGCAGAAGTGGCATCCCGGCGGGCGGAATGCGGTTATGTGGTATATGCCGGACTGGAGGAGAAGCTGGATGCCAAATCCTATAAGCGTTCCATTGGCGTATATTCGGCGCCGTCCACCGTGGCTGCGGCCCTTTCCACGGAGACCGTGTTTGCCGCTCTTATGGAGATATACGATGGGGAATTGCTGGCGGATTATGTGGCTGAAAATGAATTGTTTGACCCTCTGGGAACGGCAGGCGGCGAAGCCAGGGAGAAAGCAGCCGCACAGGCAAGGGAGCTTTACGCAAAATGGCTGGAGAGCGGTTCCACCTTCCGGTTTCAGTACCAGTTCCAGGGCAGGGATGGAGAGGACAGAGACGTTGCCGGCAGCCAGCCAGATGTATTTCCCGTCAGAGGTCTGGTGGCTGTTTATGTGTTCGTCACCGGTCTGTATGGGGCTGTAGTCATGTGCGGTGATGAGGAGCGGGGATTGTTCCTTCCGCTTTCATACGGATACAGGATACCCTGCCGTGTGGCTTCCATGGCGGCTCCTGCTGTCATGGCCGGCGTATCAGGCCTGCTGGCCTTGTGGGCGGGAGGCGTGATGACATCCCTGCCAGGAGAGGCCGCGGTTATGGCCGTTTACTGCTGCGTTGTCATAGGGGCGGCCTGGATTCTGCGCCTGGTATGCCGCAGGCAGCAGGTCCTCTGCTGCATCATACCATTTCTGGTCATTGGAAGCCTTGTATTCTGCCCTGTTTTTGTGGATGCAGGGAGGTTCTTTCCGGGACTGGACCAGGTGGGCGGGCTGTTTCCGCCGTGGTATTATCTGCAGGTATTCAGGTGATTTGAAAATTGGATATAGTAACATTAGATATAAAGAATGATGGATGGAATGGCTGTTTGGCAATTCCATCCATCATTTTTTATATAAAGTTGAATTTTACTATTGACAATTTGGTCAATGAGTGGTAATTTTATTACATGAAAGTTACTTGCAAGAAAGGTAAATACATGCAAGATAATTTCTAATCAATCTTTCACAAACCCGAACAAACTCATTGCAATAAAAGGGGAAAGGAAATAGAATGATTTTATAAACTATGTGAGGGGTGATTTAATGGGCATGAATATGAATTTCGAACAGGTAACACCAACGATTGTACTGGATATCAGATCTAAAATGCAAGATTTTAATCCGGCCCAGAAAGCTGTGGCTAATTATATCCTAAGTAACTTCTATGATATGGAAGGTATGCCGATTCGTGACCTGGCGGTAAAGAGTGAAGTAAGTGAGGCAACTGTGTCGCGGTTTGTCAAGGCAATGGGATATGAAAATTACAGGGCATTCCAGCTTGAAGTTACCAAAAATAAGGCGGAACGCAGGAAAGGCAGCTTAAAGGGATATGCGGAGGTCACGGAAGAGGACAACGCGCTGGGTATCTGCAGAAAAATATTTGAATCTAATATCCAGGCTCTCCAGGATACGTTGACAGTAATTGATTACGATGCCCTTGAAAGAGCGGCTGACCTGATTGTGAGGGCAAGGCGGCTTTGCATTTTTGCACAGGGACGGTCAAAGGTGACTGCCAACAGTATCAGGCTGAGATTGCATCGTTTGGGGATTGAAGGGACTTTGTATACAGATCCCCATGAACAGGCCATTGCCTCTTCTCTTATGGGACCCGAGGATGTGGCGGTGGGAATCAGTACGTTTGGACGAAGCAGGTCCATATTGGTAAGTATCAGAAGGGCAGCTGCCAGAGGAAGCAGTATCATCGGGGTTACCAGTTACCAGAATACTCCGCTGGAGAAAGAAGCGGATATTCTTCTCAGGACTGTGAACAATGATGAGGCTGACTTTGGCTCAGAACCATCCTGCGCGTCAGTTACGCAGATGGTCATGCTGGACTGCTTGTATATGCTGGTTGCCAAACGGATGGAGGGAAAAGCAGAGGAACGGTTTAAAATCACCAGAGATGCGATACAACAGGAGAAGGAGTAACTTTTTAAACCGAGGAATTTTTAGGAGGATGGCAGATGAAAAGAAAGGTATTGGCGGCATTACTTTTATTGACGATTGCGGGGGTTTCTCTGGCAGGGTGTTCCGGAGGAAAAACAGGGGAGACATCCACGGCGGCTCAGACTCAGGCAGAGACAAAAGTAGAAGCAAATGCAGAAACGAAGGCGGAGGCGGCAGAATCTGCAAAAGAAGCTGCGAAAGAGTCCAGTGCGGAAGTGAAGGAGAATGGGAATAAGGAGCATTATAAGTTTGGGTTTGCGGCAACTACGATGAACAATCCGTTTTTCCATGCGATTCAGGAAGCCATAGAAGAAGTGGTCAATGAGAACGGGGATGAACTGATTGTCATAGACGCTCAGAATGACGCCCAAAAACAGATTTCCATGGTGGAAGATTTGCTGACCCAGGGAATTGACCTTCTTTTCCTGTGCCCGATTGATTCGGCCAGCATCAAATCTTCCCTTGAACAGTGTAGCAAGGCAGGAGTTCCGGTTGTGAATTTTGACACGGATGTATATGATGTGGACCTTGTCAATACCATAATCGTATCAGATAACTATTATGCAGGAGAACTGGTTGCGGAAGATATGATGAAGAAGCTCCCGGAGGGTTCTAAAGTCTGTATCCTTACATCACCCAGCGCAGAGGCATGTATCAAGCGCCAGAACGGTTTCAAAGATAAGGCTGCCGGATACTTTAAGATTGTTTCAGAGATAGACGGCAAGGGCGATACCGCCACATCTCTGGGAATCGCGGAGGATGTGCTTCAGGGAAATCCGGACTTAGGCGCGTTTTATGCAATCAATGATCCGTCAGCAATCGGATGTGTTCAGGCTTTGGAATCTCAGAAAAAAACGGATGTCCTTGTATACGGCGTAGATGGCCAGCCCATGGGTAAACAGGCAATTTCCGAGGGAACCATGGAAGCCACAGCAGCTCAGTCACCCATTAATATCGGTAAAGAGTCAGTGGCAGTTGCCTATAAGATTCTGAGTGGAGAAAGTGTGGAAAAGAATATACTTGTTCCTACGTTTTTGATTGACAAGAATAATGTGGCAGAATATGGACTGGATGGCTGGCAGTAATTAGCAAGTGAATACGGAGTCAAACTGGGCTGTCCAATCTGTGAAACACGGGGCTGGGCAGCCCGGTTTGTTTGGAGCATCCTTTCAATCTTTCATACGTGGAAAAGGAGGAACCATTGGTGAATCAGATATTACTGAAAATGAAGAATATCAGAAAGACATTCCCCGGCGTACTTGCTTTGGATAACATTGATTTTGAGCTGGAATCGGGTGAAATCCATGGAATGCTGGGAGAGAATGGTGCTGGTAAATCCACTCTGATTAATGTGCTGGGCGGAATTTATATCCCGGACAGGGGTGAAATCATTATAAATGGCCAAAAGACCCAGATTAACGGAGTAAAAGATGCCCAGGAGGCAGGAATTGCGGTTATCCATCAGGAGTTGGTACTGGTTCCTCACATGTCCATTGCTGAAAATATGTTTTTGGGCAGGGAAATAAAAAGTCCGGCAGGTCTGGTGGATAAGAAGAGAATGGAGCAGGAAAGTGTTGAAATTTTAAAGCGGGTAGGGTTGGAAATTTCTCCGTCCGTACCGGTGCGCAGCCTGAGTGTGGCCCAGCAGCAGATGGTGGAGATAGCCAAAGCGTTGTCCCTTAACGCCAGAATATTGGTGATGGACGAACCGTCTTCCTCGCTGACGGATTCAGAGGTGGAACGCATGTTTGCAATCATGCGGAAGCTGAGACGTGAGGGCGTGGGGATTATTTACATTTCTCATAAAATGAAGGAACTGTTTGAAATTACAGACAGGATAACAGTGATTCGCGACGGCTCCTATATCGGCACGGTACAGACGTCTGAGGCTGATATGGACGAATTGGTCCATATGATGGTAGGACGGGAATTGACCAGCTATTATACGCGGACGGAGCATGAAATAGGAGATGTCATGCTTGAATTAAAGGATATAAACCGCAGTGGAGTCCTGAAAAATATTGATTTTTCTGTCAGGGCAGGCGAGATTGTGGGATTTGCCGGCCTGGTGGGAGCCGGACGTTCTGAACTGTTTAAGGCAGTCCTGGGGATTGAGCCTATGGACAGTGGTACGGTCCTGATTGAAGGGAAAAACACAGGAAGGTTATCGCCCAGAAAAGCCCAGGAAATAGGGATGGTGCTGGTACCTGAAAACAGGAAAAGAGAAGGACTGGTTCTGATTAACACAGTTGCATTCAACCTTACCCTGCCGGTTCTCGACCAATTTGTGAAGGGAATATTTGTTAATAAAAAAAAGCAGCTGGAGATTGAAAATACATACATAGACAGCATGAACATTAAAACACCAAGCAGGCTGCAGAAGGTTGGAAATCTGTCCGGGGGAAATCAGCAAAAGGTGGTAATCGGAAAATGGCTGGCGGCAAGGCCTAAGATACTGATTCTGGATGAACCCACCAGAGGGGTGGATGTGGGAGCAAAAGCGGAGATATATAAAATCATTGACCGTTTGGCAGCACAGGGAATCGCCATTGTCATTATATCTTCTGAAATGGCGGAACTCATCAACATGTGCGACCGGATGGTGGTAATGAATCAGGGAAGGATAGCAGGCGAACTTAAGAAGAGTGAGATGGGATTCTCGCAGGAATCTATTATGAAGCTGGCTACAGGAGGAGGCGCACTATGAGCGGACAGGAAAAACAAAAGAGGGAGGCAGCAACTATTCCGGTTATAGGTTCAATCTGCCGGTACTGCAGGGAGAATATAGGAATCATTGTGGGATGTCTTTTGCTGGAAATACTGCTAACATTTGCATCGGAAAACTTTATGAAGGTCAGCAACTGGACCAATGTACTGCGCCAGATATCCACCAATTTTTATCTGTCGGTGGGAATCATGCTGGCTATCATACTGGGGGGAATCGATCTTTCCGTGGGCTCTGTTCTGGCTGTTTCAGGGGTTATCTCAGCAAGCCTGATTACAGACAATGGTATGCCGGTGGGAGCTGCCATCCTTTTAGGATGTCTGGCGGGGACGGCAATCGGTCTGTTAAATGGTTTGATTATTGCCTTTACGGACATGCCTCCCTTTGTGGTAACCATTGCTACCATGAATATAGGGCGCGGGATTGCATATCTGTATGCCAACGGAAATCCAATCCGTGTCTCAAACGATACGTTTGAGTCAATTGGCCTGGGATATCTGGGCCCCATTCCTCTACCTGTCATCTATATGGCTGTCATTCTGATATTCATGTATTTCCTGATGAACAAATCAAAGATGGGAAGTCACATCTATGCAGTGGGCGGAAACCGGCAGGCAGCGGTTTTTTCCGGAATCAATGTGCGCAAGGTCATTATCTTTGTATATACGCTCAGCGGCCTGGCCGCATCCTGGGCCGGCATTGTGCTTGCCTCCAGAATGGCGTCAGGCCAGCCGGCCACAGGCGTGGGATACGAGGCGGATGCGGTTGCGGCAGCCGTGCTGGGAGGAACCAGTATGACGGGAGGTGCCGGAAAAGTCGGGGGAATGGTCCTTGGCGCGCTTCTGATTGGAATGCTGAACAATGGACTTAACCTGCTGGGCGTTAATTCGTTTTGGCAGTATGTGGTTAAGGGAACCGTTATTCTTGTTGCGGTTTATATAGATATTTTCAGAAAAAGAAAAGAAAGATTTTAATAAGAAAAGGAGATAATACCATGTTAGTAAGTTTACAGGAAATGCTGCAGGAGGCAGAAAAAAAGAATTTCGCAATTGCATCCATCAACACACCGAACCAGATATCCCTGCGAGCGGTTATACAGGCGGCAGAAGATACAAACATGCCGGTTACAATCAACCATGCACAGACAGAGGAGGATGTGGTGCCTATTGAAATAGCGGTTCCTCTTATGCTGGAATATGCCGGAAAATCCACAGCGCCCATATCTGTTCACGTGGACCATGGATATGATTTTGACCATTGCATGAAGGCTGTAAGGCTGGGGTGTACCTCCATCATGCACGATAACTCCAGATTCAGCCTCTGGGAAAACATTGAGAGGACAAGACGGTTTGTGGATATTGTCCACCCTCTTGGCATTGGCGTTGAAGCAGAATTGGGTGCCATGCCAAATAATATGCCCAGCGAGGTACACGGCCAGGAAGCCAGCGATCTATCTGACTTGAGCGTCTACTTTACGAACCCGGATGAGGCGGAAATTTTCTGCCGGGAGGCAGGCTGTGATGTCCTCACGGTTTCCTTTGGCACAGTACATGGAATGTATGCAGGGGAACCTAATCTAGATATCGAACTTGTAAAAAAGATTCGGGCAAAGGCGGGGAATGTTGCTCTGGGAATGCATGGCGGTTCCGGCACACCTTTTAACCAGATTCAGTCAGCCATTGATGCAGGGATAAGAAAAATCAACTATTTCACAGCAATTGATACCGCACCTGCGCCATATCTTGCAAAGACAATCAGCGAGGCAACCAATCCGGTTAATTTCTGCCACCTGGCAAATCAGGCCATGGAAATTATTTACGAAAAAACCGTAGAGATATTGACTGTATTTAAAAATGAGAAAAAGTTTTAGGAAGTATTAGAGGGTGCTTGTTGTAAAAGGGGAGGTATTGGCAGATGTACATGGGATTGGACATAGGAACGTCCGGGGTAAAGGCAGCTCTGGTGGACGGGCAGGGGAATATCATGCGCCAGCATCAGGTATCATATGGTTTTTCCAACACCTCAGGCGGCTGGCGGGAATTAAATCCGGAAGAGGTGTGCTTGGGAGCCAGGGCATGTATGGCAGCGGCGGGCGGAGGATATCCGGTGAGGACAATCACGGTGTCTGCTCTTGGCGAGGCCGTCATACTCTGCGACGGTTCGGGAAGGTGCCTTTGCCCCGGCATTACGGGAACGGATATCAGAGGAGCCGAACTGTTTTCAGCCTTTCTCGATAAAGTGGGAGAAAAGGAATTTATAGAGATTACCGGCCTTAATCCCAGTGCCATTTACTCGGTCAACAAGCTGATGTGGCTCAAAAAGAATTACCAGGACTTGTATGGAAGGGCTGCCATGGTTTTTACTTTCCAGGATTTTCTGATTCATACATTAGCCGGAGCCAGAACCATTGACTTTTCCATGGCATCCAGAACAGGTCTGTTTGACTGCAATGAAAACAGCTGGTCGGACAGGCTTCTGGAAACATCGGGAATCCGGGAAGGGCTTTTGTCGGAGCCGGTAAGGGGCGGAACGGTTGTAGGAAGGATCCTGCCGGATGAGGCATTCAAACTGAATCTTCCCAAAGATACCCTGATCGTGGCCGGAACCCATGATCATATCTGCAATGCCATTGGATGCGGAGCCGTAAAAGAGGGATTGTGTGCCAATACCGCAGGGACCACAGAAGGGCTTACGGCAATTTTGAATAAAAGGAACATGATTCCAGGAAGGGCCCAAAGACATCACATTGCCTGTGAACCTTTTGTCACAGACGGCTTTTTCAATACAGTTGCATGGGAAAATACTTCAGGTGTTCTGCTTAAATGGTTTGCTTCTGAGTTTGTAAGGGAAAAGGGAAAGGATGTAAAACAGGTCTTTTCGTGGCTTAACGAGCATATGGAGCCGGGTCCCACCGGCATCCTGGTGCTTCCTCATTTTTCGGGAGCAGCAACACCTCATATGGATGAGCATTCGAGGGGAGCGGTTTTGGGATTATCGCTGGACACTAGGAGATCGGATTTATACAAAGCCATGATGGAAGGAATCAATTATGAGCTGTACCTGATTATGGAAGCCCTGTTAGAGGCAGGCATTGAGATTGGGCAAATTATATCAACGGGAGGCTCACTATCGCCCCAGCTTCTGCAGATAAAAGCGGATATCCTTGGCAGGAAAATCCATACGGTCAGAAACCAGCAGACTGGCTCGCTGGGAGGAGCAATGCTGGGAGCCGTGGCATTTGGGGAATACGATAATTTGGAAACAGCCGCAGCCGTCATGGTGCACTCCGGAATCACCTATGAGCCTGACAGAACATCCCATGAATTGTATGCAGAATATATGAATCAGTACAGACGTGTTTATCCTGCCGTCAGGTCGGTCTTTGAATGACGGAATATAAAGCGCTGAATAAGAAAAAACAAACCGGGGCCAAAATCCTCCATCACGGATTTCAGCCCTGGTTTTAATCCCTATATCAGTCTTTGGTAAAGTACATGGAGATTCCCTGTCCGCCGCCAATGCACATGCTTACCATGGCATCCTTTTTGCCGGTCCGCTGCAGTTCATAAAGCACCTTTACAGCCAGGATAACGCCGGTTGCGCCGATGGGATGGCCGATGGAGATTCCTCCGCCGTAAATATTTACTTTATCGGGATCCAGACCAAGGTCGCGCCGTACGGCAAAGGCCTGGCTTGCAAAGGCCTCGTTGATTTCAAACATATCAATGGCCTTAAGGTCCAATCCCAGTTTGGCTGCCAGCTTTTCGCTGGAGAGCTTGGGAGCGTATCCCATGACGGCCTCGTCGTTGCCGGCGACCGTGTAGCCTTTAATGGTAAGGAGAGGCTTGACGCCCAGGGCGTTTGCCTTTTCCCTGGACATGACAACCACTGCGGCAGCGCCGTCATTCAAGCTGGAGGAATTACCCGCGGTTACGGTTCCGCCCTTTACAAAGCACGGTTTTAAGCGCTCCAGCTTTTCTATGGTCTGGCTGGCCCTGGGGCCTTCGTCAGTGTCAAAGACAGTGATGTTTCCTTTTCTGTCCTTTAATTCCACCGGAAGAATTTCATCTTTGAATTTACCGGCTTCGATGGCTGCCGCTGCCCTCAGGTGGCTTTCCAGGGCATACTGGTCCTGCTCCTGGCGGGTCACATTGTATTTCTCGGCTACATTTTCAGCTGTCACGCCATTGTGGTAGGGGCCTAAGGGCCAGGTCAATATATCGATGACGCCGTCCTCAAACACCTTGTGTCCCATCCTGGCGCCCCAGCGGGCGTCCTTTACGTAGTAGGGAAGCTGGGAAATGTTCTCGGTGCCCGCAGCAACCACCACGTCCGCAAAACCTGTCTGTATCTCCATTACTGCGTCGGCAATGGCTTGAAGGCCCGAACCGCACTGACGGTTGACGGAATACGCGCATGTTGATTCGGGAAACCCGGCCTTCAGGCTGACGGCCCTGGCCACAAAACCGCATTCCGCAATCTGGCCCACCTGGCCTACGATGGTCTTATCTACATCAGAGGGCTCTATACCGGCACGCTTCACTGCCTCTTTTACAGCCATGGCGCCCATATCAATGGCGGAAATATCCTTGAGGCTTCCGCCGAAAGAGCCGACGGGAAGCCGGACTCCGCTGACAATTACTACTTCTTTTAAATTTTCCATATCCGTATCCTCCTACTGTTTTAGGGTAGTGTCAAGTTTACTACCTCATTTTTTGTTACAAACCTTGTATTTTCAGGGATTACACCACTTTTTCAAAGAAAAAAGCAATGACCTCCCTTTTTGTGTCAA